>Ga0099825_1007523_pt1 | contig 13237 bp, 3 predicted proteins | sample SiratroredBW_FD_76838 | JGI IMG/M metagenome (GOLD analysis project Ga0099825, IMG submission 76838) | Root nodule microbial communities of legume samples collected from California, USA - Siratro red BW | ecosystem: Host-associated > Plants > Roots > Nodule | place: USA: California | collected... | reverse complement strand
TCCTGACTCTACTAGTCATTGGAATCATAGATGACGATGACTAGGTGGTGAGAGTCGAAGGAGGTTCACATCCTGACTCTACTAGTCATTGGAATCATAGATGAAGATGACTAGGTGGTGAGAATCGAAGGAGGTTTAATCTGACTCTACTAGTCATTGGAATCATAGATGAAGATGACTAGGTGGTGGGAGTCGAAGGAGGTTCATATGAATGCTCCACGGTGTGAAAAAAAACCGATTGGACCAGATCATATGGATTAATAGATTCACGTGACTGCGCTACGGTGTGAAAAATAATCGGTCAGACCAGATCATGTGGGTTAAAGGATTCATATGACCATGCTACGGTGTGAAAAAGAACCGGTCAGACTGGATTATATGGATTGTGTTTATATAACCGCGCTACGGTGTGAAAAAGAACTGGACAGACCGGATCATATGGATTAAGTTTATATGATTGTGTTACGGTGTGAAAAAGAACCGATTAGACCAGATCATATGGATTACGATTATATGACTGCGCTACGGTGTGAAAAAGAACCGGACAGACCAGATCATATGGGTGTCTTATGAGTGTGATGGGTGATGTGTTAGTGATGATATTTGAATATATGAGATGAGTTATGAAAACTTGATTTGTTGTTGTTTGGTTGGAATAGAAATTTAATTTATGAAAATACAATTTTTAAAACTCTCTAGCTTACCCTTCTTTTTGTGTGTTGTTTGTTTTGTTTTTAAATCTGCGATGATCGTGTATATTACACGTGAGCAGAGAATTTAACAGGTAGTGTGAATCTCCAGTGAATTGATGGAGAAACTTTATTTTATTTTATTTTATTATAATTTTATGAAAATATTTCTTTTAAATCTTATATGGAGAAGTCTATTTTGAAACATATATGAATGAATCTATGAATATTTATATTTTGTTCTTATATAATTTTTATGTAATAAAGTTTCTATTATATAAAAAATATAGGATGTTACAATTTTTATGTATTAAAAACTTAACTAAGTTTTAAGTTTTCAATATATTATTCGTTTTTGTTTTGGGAATTCAATTAATCTTTTTCTTCAAATTAAGTACTTAATACATTACAAAGTATTGTTTAAGTATATAATAAAATATTTATGCATATTTTGTTCTTAACATTATATTGTCTCTTTTTATTACTCTTGAAATATTTTAAAATTTTTCTTACGGCCTCTCAACTTGATTTTTCTGATCATAATAATTAACATGTTTTTCTTTTATCATATGGTGAACGTAAATCATTCCTTAACATTTTAGATCATGTCACACATGTTTCTACTTAATTGTAAAATTTTTAATATTTGAATTCTGTATTTTTTTTTAATATTTTGTTATTTATACAATTACTTAATATGACTTAATATTTAAATATTTACATCCATTATTTCATTAATATCATATATTTATAAGTGTAAATTTAAATTTTATTTAATATTTTACTGTAATTTTTTTATAATATGTTTTTTTATTTATTTATAGTAAATAAAAATTATTAATATTTAAATTTTAATTTTTATATTTGAAGTTATTTTTATTTTTATAAAATATTTCAATTTGAAATTAAAAAATTATAAAATATTTTCTTGAATTTATTTTACAACTCTTTTGTAAAGTTTATGCGGTACTTATACGAGATGAGAGAGACATGTTAGACCACAAACCATTTTCGACGAGATAATGTACCTTCTATATATTAAGTACTTTAACTTTATTGAAGCCTAAATTATCCTATTTAAATTAGGATTTCAAAATAAATAATAATAATTTGATTTAACTATAAAAGATATTTTAAAAAATTAAATTAAAAGATTCAAATTTTAAATTTCTTGTAATTTTTAAAATTCTTCATTGGTACACCATATGAAGGATTAATGGTTCATTTGGTTTCTATGGTTATATACATTTCATTTTCTGGTTTCTATTTAAAATTTATTCATTTTAGTACTTACACGTTTCATTCTAATACTTTTTAGTAGTACTATTTTTATTCTATTATGTCCTTACCATTTAAACTTTATAAAAATTAAATACCATATGTAGACTAGAAGCGATATCATTCGAATATAAAGGCTAAAAAATATATTTTTTTTTTAATATGGGAGCAAAATGAATCAAATATTATGGTTGTACTAATTTTAAAGTAAACATGGTGAAAGTGCTCCAATTTTAATATTCTTTAAAGTCCTTTCTTCTTGATAAGAGTAGAGATAGGAATGAACATTATAAACAAATTCTGAATCTTAGTTAATAAAGGGAATATAAGAGTCAAAAAATTAAGATTAAAATTTATATTATATTTGACATGTTAATTTTATTATAAAAAAAATACTGAAATAACTGTGAGCGTTGATCAAACATAAGATGTAAATAATATTAATTAAATCCGCTTGAAATGGATTATAAAAATACAGAGAAATAGAATCGGTTAAACAGACTCAAAAGCCGATTTTATTAAGAAATTTTTGAAAAAAAAAAAGAATTACATCAGCTTGATCGACGCAAAATCGATGCAAAATTGACGATTTTTAAATTAATTATATTTAAATGTGTCGATTAGTTCCACGTGAAGAATTGTGTTGACCAAGCAGTTGTAAAATAATTATTATTTTATTAGATAGTATTAATAAAAAAAATTAATAATTGAAAAAAAATTGGATTAATAATAATTTATAAGAGAAGTAAATAAATTGAGTGAAAAAAATAAAAATAAAAGTATTTTAGAATAAGTTACATTTAAATTATAAAAATTTGAATTATTTTACATATAATATGAAATAGAAGTGTTAATATTAAACTATAAAACTGTATAAAGATTAAAAAAGAAAAAAAAAACAATGACAAGATATAAGTTTGTAAATGAAAATAATTATTGAAAAAAATAATAATATATAATTGTGAAATTCTTTTGTTAATATTTTATTAAGTTATGTTTAAAATAGATATTGCACAATAAAAATATAAAATTATTAAAAAAGAAGTAGAATAAGATAAAAGTAATGTATTAAAAGAAACATCATTTATTATTAATTTGATTATGACAAAAAATAAATTAAATTGGATGAACTTTTTAGTAAGTTTTACGTTATTAACTAAGAACTTTAAATAATATGTAATAAAAATGAGAAGATAAAAAAATTGAAAAAAATAAAAAATGAGAAAGAATAAAATTTTGTAATAAAATAATAGGTAAAAATAGTAGTTTAAAATAAATGCAAATGAGTGAGAAAAACAAAGTTTGTAATATTTTTCATATAGAAAGATTATATAAACATATATTTATGATATTTGAAGCCTAAAATATTAATGAATATAAGTTATAACATGTTAAATCATATTTTACTAGTTAAAATACAATGTAGTGTGTGTATTAAGTACATATGATTGTATAAATATGTTTTATTATTGAAAATATTGATTATAGTGACACATAATTAACCTATATGATTGAATTAATATTGAAGTTCGAAATGTTGAATAATAGATACTTAGATACAATATCTAAATAAAGATTGTAAACTTTATTAATATTTTAAACTTGTACTAAGACATTAAAGTGAAATATAAATTAATTGTGATTGAATTGAATTAATGCAAACATATCGTAATTAAGTTAATTAAGTTTATTTGTATTTATGAATTAGAAATAAATATTATACATAAATATTATACAAGAATATTAATAATATGTGATAAAGAAGAAAATAAATATAAGTTGAAGTTATGATTTACGAGATAAGTCATACAGTTAATCTAATTACCAACAAAAATAATCAAAACTAATATATTATGGGCACTATTTAAGATGTTGTTATATATCATAGTAAAAAAAACATTTAATACTTGTTGATTTTAACATTAAAATTATTGATTTTTGAATTATAAGTAAGACAAAAGTAACTTATAGTAATATTAATTTTATATTATAAGAATAAAATAAAGATGACTTGTGATAATTTAGAGTTTTATATTTTGTTTATTGTTACTATATTTACTATAAATAATAATTAACAATATAATTCATAAATTAATGATTTAGATTAATAATTTTAGTGAATATTTAGAAAATTGTGTTAGAAGAGAAACAAGTTGACGAGTGTATCTTTATATACTAGAAGGAGAGTGTTAAAGTTATGTATTTCATTAAATTTTACTAATTGTAAACATATAATAATTGTAATTTATGAGTATTAGATAATTTTGCAGTTCAATATTTATACTGCAAAATATGTGATTAATTATTAAAAAATCAATTGCATAATAAACCCATCTAAGTAAGTTAATTTTTTTTTATGTATTTTAATTTTATTGTATTATCATGTAATTAAAGAATTAATGGTAAGTTAATATATATTATTGATCATTTTTAAATAATGATAATATCATATTTTAAATATGTTGTGATTAGTGGAAAAAAATAACCTCAACCTTGAATTACTTAATTACATCTAAAATATTTATCATGTGTAGGATAAATAAATCTTAAAAAATAAATATATCGAAAGTTGCGTCGACCTAGCCCACATAATAGGTCATTAAACTTCGCATCGTCCTGACCCACACTGTACTTGACAGGTCTCCATTTAATTAGGGTTCACTTTTCCCACTTTACTTTCACAATTTCTTTTGCTTTCAGCTTCCCGCGTGCGCTGATTTTCTTCCCATTTCCCATTTCACAAAATCCACCCTCACTGCTCACAATCTTGGTTCTCAACTCAAAGGTTCACACTGTGGTAGAGATCATTGGACATGCACCAATTATTTGGCCAGAAAAGGTGTCCATAAACGTCTTCAGTGGGGTTGGGCATTACGTGAGGCGTTGGGTCCGTCTTCTCTCCCGCCGGTGGCGTTGCCGTCTTCTCTTCGTTGAGGTCTCTCCCATCCAGGTCTATCCCGCCGAGGTGTTCATTGAGAGTGCCTTATTCACTATCATCGCGGTGCTTGAGGTGGGTTGCAATTTTGTTTGATTTTTATGAATCTTTTGCAATTCTATGTTTAACTCTTAACAATTTTTTGCAGTTCTGTGTTTGATTGACATTTTGTAATGTTGGTTTTGAATGGTTAATTTTTGTTCGTGACTTTGGAAGATGAGGGTAGCCTAGAGGATGTTGTGCGTTTTCTGAAGGTAGCAAAAAGGGTGTAGGGTGTTGTGCCAAAAAGGTGCTATGCGTTTTCTGAAGGTAGTCGAGATGGTAAGTTTTTAAATTGGATTATTTATGTTTGGGTATGACATTAAGAAATATAATCTGTTGTGTTCATGATTGTATAATTTGTTTGTATAATTTGTTGTTTTGTGATGGTTGAATTTAGTTTGGATTATATTGTTTGGTGATATTTTGTTTTGAGAATGAATGGAGAGGAAGAATAAATTAAAACTGAAAGTCGTTAGATGGTAAAAAGTTGTGACTCATCAATAAAGGATCGTAATACCTACACAGATAGGTGTTTGAAACATATTAAAATTGAATTTTAAATAGTGTAGACCAATCTACTTACAGAAAATACTAAGAAAAATATTGATGAGTATGTTGAAAAGGTGCATTGGCCATTAAAATCGTGATAGCAGGGTGGAAGCGAGGGTTAACCTATAGTCATTTTTCATTTTTAAACAAAATTTGTTTTTCATTTTTAAGAATTTAGCATTAGGCCATCATGTGGGATGTGTCCCAATAGTCCCATTAAAATCTAATTATAATTGGATAACAACACTGGTTGTCCCTAATATATTGTAGTTAACTATTGTGTTTTCATGACAGTAATTAGGAAATATGTAAAAAGATTTGAAATAATTTATTTTTCAAGGATTGATTGAGCTTCTCTAACTTCAGGGACATGTAGCATTTAAGCTGGTTGTAATATTCTACAACAGTGAATGTTCGACAATAAATAACTAAAGAGAAAAATACGTGTGGTAAAGATAAGAATGGTGAGATAAAAGTGAAGACTAAGAAAAAAAGATAAAATTAGGAATGCAATTTATTTGATAGATAGTTGTAGTAGAATGTCTAATAAAGGGAATATGAAATGAGTTCATATAAGGTGGTTGTGAGAAGTGAGGCTCTGGTGAGAACGGGCCTATTGAACAACCTGTGCAAGCAAACCCTGCACAGAGTCTTCAATTATTGATGACTTTCAAATTTTAAAAGTTCAGACATTTATATTAGCCTTTTATTTAAAGTATACTTTTATTTTTTAATATTAGGGATGAAGGGCCCCAATTTTCATGTCATGATTGGAATAGGGCCTCCAAAAATTTTAAGACACCCCTAGTAAGAACATTCAGTTAGAAAAGGTAGAGGAAAAGCTAAGGAAAATTTAGGAGAAACCACTAAAAAAGACTTTACTCTAGGAGAAAATTTGGTCTTTGATGGAGTCCAATGGTTTCAATTAATTTATTATTCTATCTCATTTGCTTGGATGATACTTGGTGTAGTTGGTTGGTGATGTAGTAGAATTTTGCACTTTTCTAGGCTAGAAAAGTGCTAATTTTCCGCTTTTATTCAACAATTATATTATATACTATTAAACCCAACTTTATTTATATGCTAATAAATAGTCTGTAAAATAACTTTTGTATTATTTTCATTCTTTTAAAATTTCAACACACATTTTAAGAGTTGATTTGTCCATAAATGAGTTGATTAAGAATTGCAACATGGTGAACACTATCACAAATGCCTCCTAATATAATCTATCACAAATACTTAAATCATCATTTGGAATAAATAAGAAGCTTGTGTGAATAGTATATATGTTTCAAAATATATATGTTTAGGCCCTTGCCATCTGATGTTATAAATAAAGGTATAACATTACGGTCTATCAATAATTTTATGTTTCAGTATACTTAATAAAAGGTGTAGCATTATTATCAAGTATTTTCTTATTTATATCAAATTTTTATTTTTTTCATAGTTATTATTGAAATTATTTTCATTCTTTTACAAGTTTTTTAATCCATCAGATTGGAGAAAGACGTTTTATTTTAATTTTATATATTTGATTTTAAGTTTTATGTATTTTATTTTAATTTTTAGTTGAATTTTATTTTAAATATTGACATTTTAAAATAATATTGTAGTTGGTTACAATTACAATTTTAATTTTTTTTACAATTTCATTCTAATTGTATTTATATATATTAATATATGTAGGAAATTTTCTGTTTTTCAAGATCGGGTTAGTTTACATATTTTCATGTTATTTTTTCACCCCAATGTCATATTGTGTCGGCCTTTTAGACGGCCAAGCCATCACTATGTCTACGTGATGTTGTATCAACCTAGTCCACATATTGATATTAGAAACGATCAAGCCATCGCAATAGGCTTTAGCTGTTGCGACGGTTATGCCATCGCTAATACTAGTGTATGGACTAGACCGACGCAACATCATGTAGATATAACGATGACTTGACCAACCCAAGCTGTTACAATAGCGATGACTTTTGTAATAGCTTAGTTGTCGCTATTTGTATTAAACTAGATTAGTCCAAAAAATAGAAAATTTGCATTTACAAAAGGTAATAAATCTATAACTAATTATCCTTGACAATGGTGTTAATTACTTAAAATTTTGTGAAATCCATGTTAGCTCAAAACATCGTAAATTTTACTTTGTCTGTTTTAGTGTATTATAAGATTATAAAATACAATTTAATTTCATTATAATTGATTTTCTAGGTTTATCTCCATTTCTATTAAGTCCTAAACTTTTGATAAAGTAACTATTATAAATAAAATATAAAAAACAAATTAGTTACATGTCTACTCAAAAGACAAGAAATCTCTAAGATATATAGTTAATACTAATATTTATTTAATTATTAAGCTTAAATTTGTAGGATGTTATATTATTATTGGGCTTGCCTTAAATACTTACTTGAGAGAAATGTATGTTTCCTTCAATTCCAAAAAGTAATTAATTGCATGTCAAACTAGGAAGACTTATACAAGGTGGCAAATGTAAGGAGGGATGTTACAAGGACATGGAACTAACTATTATGAAGACTTACTTGGAAGACAATCAAGATGAAACAATGACTAGATCTCTTCATAGAATAAATAAAAATATTCAAGTCATTGTAGAACTCCATGAGTGTAAAACCCTATTCACCCAACAACTAACGTGGAACAACAATTAAAGAGAAGAAATTCAAGCAAAAGGACCCCTCTTAAGATTGAAACTCTAACTATTGTTTAGAGGTGAAGGATCATCTTCCAAAGAGTAAGATAAGCTTTTGGCGAAAAGAGAGAAAAACTCTTTAGATTTCAATTCTTCTACTTCTTCATTTGTTTTAAACAAATGACTAGTTCCATTTAAATGTTTCAAGTCTTTAGGACATGAATATATTGCTTTCAATGTCCAACTAAAATAAATATGTTTGTAATGTTAGTGAAGATTTTTTTTAATGTTGGATTGAGTGTCTATCACTTGGCTAAAAGTTAAAATTAATAGTTAAAAATCTCTTTATACTTAAGAGTGTAGTTACCCAAATACTATATTGGATTATAACTTATGACAATTGATTCCGTTTACATAAATTTTCCTTCATAGTTTTCTTGTTGTTAAGAATCAAACGTGTGACATTGACTGTAATATCAATAATTAAATTGAACATTTCTTATATAAGATAAAAAAATATTATAATTAATAATCATAACATAAGTTTTTCTACATGCAACCCATAACTATAAAAAGTAATTGTTAATTAATATAAATATATACGAAGTATGGTGACAAAATTTTAATGATACTTAAAAGAAAAAATGTTTTTCAAGCTAAATATCTAATCATGAAGAAATTTTATACATTTTTTGCAAGTAAAAGTATGACGACAATAAAATTAATTTTATAATATTTCTTCCTTTAAACCTTATAAATTATAATAGCTAAATACTTGTGAACAAACAAATCTTAGAGATCCTTTACAAATGAAATGACTATTCGGATGAAGTACTTTGTAACGTAGGATCATTAAAAACTAGTCGTATCTTGGTAAATGACCTTAAAGCCTTATCGTCAGAAGAGATACACCAAAACCACATAATGATACCACAACTAAAAAAAAAATAATGATACTACAACTAAAAAAAAAATAAAAAAAAAATGAAACAACTTAAAAGCGCAGCTTCAAGATTAAGAAAAATGAAAACAAGAAGAAAGAAAATTCATCACTCCAAAAAGATAAAGAAATAATCTTATCAAAAAGACGAATTATATTTTACTATAGATATAATTTCTTTTATCCTCTTTTTATTTATTTTTTCAATATTAATTTACTATTGAATAAAAGTTTATCTAGGTCTGCTATATATATTAATATAACCTGAACCTGGTGATTCCAAAATTCAAATTGAAATCCTATCCTATTTCTAGACATGGGGCTCACATGTCTTGATCAAGGTTTCTCAAATTGCACCACACTGCCAACTAAGAACACCGTCACGTGGTTGTTTTTATTCAATGATTCCAAAATTTTTAAATTCTTATTTTGTTTATGATTCAATGTAGAATATTTTTGGATGGTGATGATTCCCTGAGCAAAGTAGAAAACAAGAGCGTCGAGTTGTGCACGGACCCATCATTAGAGTGAATCATAGTATTTTGGCTCAAAGTTATAAATTATGTTTTCCCAAGTATAAAAAATTATTTAGAAAAAATTCTTCTTGAACTGAGAATAAGAATTGATTTTCTATATATGGACAAAAATTTCAATCATTAGAATATATACTTTAAAAACACATAATTATCTGTCAAATACCACACCCTGTTTAGTTGCATGGATCCATGATTGTGACAGTATTAAATCCTTTATTTGGTTTGGATGACGAGTCTTTTATTTTTAAATCCAATAATTTGAGAAAATATTTTTATTAATTATTATTTTTAAAAAATTATTTACTTATTAATTGTTATTAACATAATTTATAAAATTTTAAAATTTTAAATTTTTATCCGACAGAGTCAAATCAACATGTCAATATAATCATATTAGTCCAGGTTGAATTTGACATGAAAAAAAATATATAACTCAATCCAATCATTTTTATCCATTACGCAATAAGTTTGACCAAATTAGATGTACACTAATGGTGTATACCCTAGATTTTTTACACTATTAAATGTGAAAATTTGGTATAAAAAGATTCATTCAACTTCTCACATACACATTAATATCACAACAAGTTATTGGTCTTAGTGAATCCTCTTAAATAATATATCAATTTTGAGCTTTATCCAAATTAAATTTTCTGCCACAGTATAGTGTGTTTCTATTGAAGATCGAAATAGTAAGATTTGTGTCCCTTATTAAAGGCATGTTGTTGGAGAGCGATTATCAGTTTGTGTGTGCTTATAAGGTTTCTTTTGTTATTAATTATTGTTTCCGATGATGATTAATATGTAACAACGTTGTATTGAAAAAAACTAGAAAAGTGGTCCATATTCTAAGATTCTTTCTTCTCCTTTTGTAAATTATTTTACGGATCTATCCTTTTCTTCACATTAATTTTCCATTTTTTCTTGTCTTTGAACTTGTAGTTTCTCTGAGTCTGTCACTTTCTTTGATCCACACGATCACGAAAAGTTACAAGGTCACGAGAAATCACATTAATAAGTTAGGAGGCTGAATAGAAGCACGTATTGGATAGGATTTCCATAAATATAAGTGCATGTAGTTAAAGATAACGTGACACTTGAAAGGTAATGTTCAAAGAATGTACACAAGTCGTGGATGCTTCTAAGATTCTTCATTTGTGCACTACAATTTTTTGGACCTTTTTTTCAGTTTGATTTTAGTAGTTTAATCTTCTTCTGGTTACCTTTAACCCGATACAAATATTTTTTGTAGTACATCTTTTATTTAAATTGATTTTTGAGACAATAGTGATCTTATGTTGTAATTATTATCGTTTCAATAATAAATTAAAATAATTCTAGTATTGATAATATAAACAGTCTTATCGATTGTTCAACTGTCTGTCTTTTTTTTTTTTTTTTTTTTTTTTTTATTTTTTTTTTTTTTTTTTTTTTTTTTTTTTTTAATTTAGACATGTTTCATGTAAATTTAAAACGATTTTCAAATTTACTTTCGATTTTGAAAGTTTCGTTTCTTTTCATTGAAAATAAAATCTTACATACATACTCTTCATGTATTGATCGTAACAGTCAGACTTTGTTATATACTACCTATTTTCTGTAAAAAAAACTTGAGGCATATCTATTTGAAAAATATCTACAAACTATTTATACATGAAGAAATGAAATTATTTGAAAATAATTTTTTAAATAGAATTTTAAATAATTTTTATCTTAAAGTATAGTTCAAAGAAAATTACATTATATAATATTGGTACAACACTAGAAGAAAATGTGATTTTAAAAACCAATTTATTAGTCACTAAACCCATAAAATTAGTCACTAATTTAGAATCTATTAGTAAAAAGAGGCTAAAACCTTGGTAGCTAATATTAGATACCAATTTAGATTCTAATTTAGAAACCAATTTAGTTACCATTAAATAAAAACCAATCTAGTTACCATTAAATAAAAACTAATTTAGATACCAAATATATAGAAACTAATTTAGTGACCAATTATATTAAACCAATTTAGCAACTAATTTTATTGAAACCAATTTAGCAACCAATTTTATTAAAATCAATTTAGCTACCAAAATATATAGAAACTCATTTAGTGACTAGATATATAAATCCAAAAAAATAGTTACTATATTGGTCTCTTAATAATGATAATATTATATTTATTGATAATTGAAGTTGAGACATTATTTTCTTTTTTTGTGAAAACAATTTATAATTAAAAAATAAATTCATTTGAAGTTCTTAATATTGTTATATTAGAACTTATAATATTTGATTATAAATATATAATAAGTAGTATTTAAAACCATTTGGTATAAAGACTAGTAATTATCGATATGCTTATTTTTGTATTAATATTTGCATGTTTTGGTGATTGTGATTAAAAATTAATTCTTAAGTCATAACCATTGATCAAAACAAAAGTATTAAGTTGCTAGGTAACAATGAAAAACACGTCTTGAAGTCACGTGCTCTAGATTAAAAAATAGATAAACAAAAATTATAATAACAAAAATTGAAACCATATATATCCAACTTTGAATTTTCAATTATAATAACATAATGAAAAAATTGAGTTCACAACTGCAAATGTAAAATATTGTGGGAGATCATGATCAACATAATAAAAAACGATGTTAGAATAGTCAATGATGCAAAGGAAATTTTAATGTCTACAGCACATCAAGAGTGAAATAGAAAAACCTATTCATTTTTAGTCTGAGGATGCTACAAAAATCAATGAAGTGTGTTAATTGACACTTAAAAAAGAACAACTTTTATTACATTACCCTTTCATAAATGGTGGATATTTATAAAGACAAATGAGTTATCTTCTCCTTACTCAATTAGAATAGTTTCACTCCTTTGCATTCACAATCCTGCAAAGACAAGTTCAAAATATTATATATATGGTGCTTTTAGATGAAAAACTACAAAAGTCATCAACTACTTCTTTTAATGTATGTTTATATAAATTCCATTTAAATTTATAGGATTGAAAACAAACCTAATTAAACAAATATAGCAACATAATACCTTAATTAATTTCATTCAGTAAAATTAAATATGTTCTTTTGTTAGAAAAAGTCACAAGACAAACATATCAAAGCATCCCAAGCACATTAGAACATCTTTAATATTCTGGGCTTAACCCGTCTATTTAATAAAATCTTCTTTTTGGTAGCATTAATTAATAATTTTCTATTAAAAATTACTTAACTCAAATAACACATATTTATAATATGTTTAATAAATAATTATTATTAATTCTAAGAGGCCGATTTAGTAAATGTAAATCAAGACCTTCTATAATTTTTTTGAGTTCAGCAACCATGGACCACACTCCTAAAATTATAATTACCAAAAAAAGGTTATAGTAATACAAAAAAGTTATACTTTACCAATACTCCATTATTCCGTGTGAAACTTGAAACCATTGAAAAAATATATAGGCCAGGTATGAACCTTTTTTTGAGAGCCCCATGCCAAGTGATGCAAATATTGATTTTGTATTAGGTTATTTCTATCATGAACCTAAACATAACAATACCAAAATCAAAATTAATACCTATAAATAACAATATCAAAATTAATAAGACT
>Ga0099825_1007522_pt1 | contig 13239 bp, 4 predicted proteins | sample SiratroredBW_FD_76838 | JGI IMG/M metagenome (GOLD analysis project Ga0099825, IMG submission 76838) | Root nodule microbial communities of legume samples collected from California, USA - Siratro red BW | ecosystem: Host-associated > Plants > Roots > Nodule | place: USA: California | collected... | reverse complement strand
TATATATATATTGATTTTTTTTTCCTAACAAAAACAAAGAAAATGTCACACTAACGGACTATTTCAGTATGGGTTTTCTTTTAATTGTGAAAATGTGCTAAAAGCAAACCGTAATTCGAATATTACTTATTGGACGCTTTAAGTGATAAATAACTAGTGTCTTGCTTAATGCGGTTTCTCGTCACTCCAAGAAATTAACGCTTCACATCATCTTGTTTAAGGTGTTATCTCCCATGTTAAAACACAATCAAAACAGATTCACAAACACAACCATCCAAACAACTAAAACATAAATCAAAATAGTTGAAATTGTACTTTTCTCAACTGGCTGGAACTGTAAGACCTCTAATCATTCACGGGAAGAATCATACAATGTAAGACATGGGATTTTTGAAATCTGAAGAGGATTTATTCTACAAGAGAGTCTAATAAATTATAATTGCTCTTTGTTTCTGTCATTGTCTCATTGGTGGAATGTTTTCAAAGAAATGATGAGAAACGATTATAAAAACTTAGAAATATAAGACCGGGAAAGAAAAAGAGAAGTTGTAGAGAGAAAGGAGTTTGAGAGAATGAAAGAAAAGTCATAGAGGTTTACATTCGTGCTTCTCTCAATATTATATTTCTTTACGTCTGCTGATACATGGAGGACTTTCTTTTCATGTAATATAAACCAAAACAAATCTGTCTAATTGTATGCTTTGAAATGTTTTTATTGATGCAAATTGAGGTCATCTTTAATAGGTTCAAGACGAAATTAGTATTTAAGATTTTTATTAAAATAAGGTTTGGTTTTTATTTTTTCCTAAGGTTAACTGTTCTTCTATTTTCAAACAGCTGCACTATTCCAGTTGATGGTATTGCAGTGCTCCTGCTATGATCAACTGCAGCACTTGTAGCTGATAAAAGAAAACTGCGGCATTTGGATTAAACTATTTTTTTTTTCAGATTTAATAACTTAAAATAAGCTGAAGTATGTAAAAAATAAGAATATAGGCAATTTAGATAAACTTTTTAACAATGGATACAGAAAATAAAATGAATCACTGCTGAAATAAAATTAATCAAACTAAATTTCTCGCTTAAAAGTTAAACTAAACTTTGCATTCAAATATTTTGAGAAGCATCCTTATCTAACTTCTCCATTAGTTGAAGTTTATAAAATAGTTAATCTTGATTTTCTTAGACAGAGCTTTCATTATTTGGGTTGAAGATCTACAAATTGTATTAAGAATTCCTTTTTCTAAAACTTTCTTTCTGATAATTCTGTTTTCTGCAACTTTTTCTTTGTGAGCTTCGATTCTGTCGTCTCATAACTAATATAATGAAATTTGACTCATTTTACATCTTTTGGTTGATTTTATTTTTCTTATATTACAAAACTGCAATAGCTGGTTTATTTACACGAATTTATATTGCATGGAAAACAAATTCTCTCAAATGAATTTCAGTTTAGACACTTCCTTTTTCTTTTCCTTCTCAACAAGGAAATTTAAAGAGTTAATCATATTCTATTTTTCGAGACAAAATACTAAAACAAATGTATTAAGGTTAAAACGGGGAAAATTAGAATGACAAGTAAACAAAAACTAAAAATATAACTAAAAACATTATTAAATATACAGGAGAAGTTGTACTTAAAACCTAACTATCTCTGCATACAATGAGTTTGAGATATTGAAAGAAATTTGAGAATTCTGGGGGAAGAATTTTTTCCCTTGAGAACACTCGCCAGTGAGCCTGAATTATCTTATTACACAATCTGAAGTAAATTTAGATTATTCATCTTCCCATAAACCATAACTTTTGTATCTTTATAATATCTCTTCTCTCTATTGAAAGAATACTACTGTTATAAATCTATCGTTTTTCATGCATATGGTAGTAAAAAATATGGCACTTTGATGGTATCAGATAGAGAACTGATAAGATATTTGAGATCAGCAATTAATAACTAACCGGGTACTAGAAAATACCCTAGGATAATCGAAAAAATTCATGTAAGAACTACTCACCTTAGAAGGGTCAACCCAGAGAGATATATGAGCATGAATCCATTACTATAAAATTGCCAATAGTGATTCAAGCCCAATCATGGTTGTATATTGTTATTGAATTACATGACAGTGGTTTTATTATCAACAAAATAAGTTCATTAAGAAAAATAAGGGTACCCATAATCACGTTGTATTCGTCAATTCGACCATATACAGTTTTAACCTGTTTTCTCAGACTCTCAGGAGTATGGCATCGGTGTTAACCCTATTTGGATCAACTTCTGGTGTTGCAGCAGCTGATTAAACTTGAAAACACAAATTAATAAAATGAAAAGTTCTACTCGTTTGGCTCTTTATAGTCATGGTTAATTAACAGAATAAAATTAAGAAAGATTCAAACGATACAGATACACTTCATTTATATTGCAACATGCCCTACAAGGTAGATAAATTAAAATTTTAAAATAATTGCAGACCCCTCCTCTACCCAATTATTTTGCATCTTTACAACAGACAAACCCTAAATTTAAATACAATAGAAAGAGAGAGCTCTAAATTAAGGTCATTGCAAATACCCTCTCCCGCTAGATTTATTTTTACCTTTACTAAAACAGACAAACCCTAATTTACAAGAAGGAACATTTACATTAAAATCATTACAGTGCAAATCTCCTCTTCTACCTAAATTATTTTAATCTTTACTAAAAAGCCAAACCCTAAATTCATGTATCTTCCGTCCCAGCCTCATTAGAGGAGACGGCTAGTCTCAGTTCTAGATCGACATCATCGTCAAGCCGTACTACCGATACTTGTACGTTACGGTGGCGCGTACCTGGTGGCTCCGCCACAGGTGCTGTCCTGAACCGAGTTGCACCACCGAAAACAGTGGTTGGTGATGCTCCTTGTGCAACCATAAGAGGTGTCACGGCTTGGAATATATTGTTTCTTTGATGTTCACGCATATACTCAAATTGGGCCAACCTAGCCATTTGTCTTTCTCTTCTGTGTGCATTCTGGTGGCCCCCCATTGCTTGCAAATTCTGAAATTTGCGATGGCAAAACGGGCACTGGATTTTCATACCACCTTTGTCATCATCATCGTTGGTAGCCCTGAAAGGAAAACCAAATAGTTTCAACACTGAAGAAGAAGAAGATTTGTTCTCTGAGGATGAACTCATATCTGCTATAATACTATGTTTATACGAAGGAATATGTGTTAAATTAATTCTACATGATGGCATATAAAGGGAGGAAAAAGCGATGATTGGTACTCCGTAAAGTATTTGTGGAACAAAAGAAAAAAAAAAACTTGGAAAATAAAATCTGGGACTGTGGAATAGTTGCAAGTTGCAACAATATCTTGACGTCTGTCGAGACTCGAAGTGGTTTCATTATTGTCCATTGTTCGAATGTCGGACAGATCGACCTAATCTCCAGGTCACGCAACAATACTTTCCTGTAGCTGTCTTTTTTGCTATCATTATGGTTTGTTGCTACTTGCGAATATATAAGCTCGTAGATATGCTATACATATTCGTAGAAAAATATATTGTATATTTATCAGTTTCTAGTGTAAATTATAGTTATCCAATGGTTAGTTCAATCTGGGATTTCTTAATTTGATGAGCCTTATAATGCTCAAATAGACTCCATTTGATCAAAGAAAAGTCCAATTCACACCTATTATCATTGTTCAATAATAGCTGATAGTTAATTGGATGTATAACCAGCAAATAACTCAGCTCAATTTCTTAAGTTTAAAGAACTACACTATTTGTTCACTTATTTGCGTTAAAGAAGTACACTATTTGTTTACTTATTTGATAATTGTAGAAGATGTTACATCAACTAAAGATTAGATTTTATATAAATCTCATCTTATTTGCTTTAAAGAGGTGCACTATTTGTTCACTTATTTGATAGTTGTAAAAGATGTTACATTAACTAAAAATTAGATTTTATTTAAATCTCATCTTATAAGCCGGTTTTGTAAGATTGAGTTAGACTTAAAATCTATTTTTTAATAGGTATCAGAGTCTATCTTAACAAGATTGTTAGACCTACCGAATCACCTGTTATAAAATTGAATTAGACTTAAAGTCTATTTTTTTAATAATAGCAATAAAAGAACATAGGCGGAATTTATGTTGGTATACTATGTAAAATAGTTGTATTTACAAACTTTTATGTTTCAAGGTTTAGAGAGAAGGAAGAAATCATAAATGCAATGCTAAGTCCACTTCTTTGTTAGACTCCTACTCCTAGGCTCCCAAATACCATTCCCTTAAGAAGGAAAATGACAAAATTTTAACAATCTTGTCGTCACTTGGGATATATATGTAATTGAACGAAGTGGATTCTAGTACTAAAAATGAAGATTGCCAAGAAAAACGAAGTCCTTGTCATTGAGACATGTGAATTATATCATACCTTTAATCAAATCTCACTTATACATGAGCTTTCTACATTTTCTTTTATCGACGAATGAGCTTTCTACATTTTTTTTATCAGCAAATAAGCTTTCGACATAGATTCAACAAAAGAGTGATTAAGATCTAAAATCTCGCATATGCTTTTTAATTTGGTGATATGGTTGTCCAAGCTATATCTATAATCTCGGATAGGCTTTTTATTAATTTGATTAAAATCTCTTTGCTCGTGGCAGATGTTTCTAATTGTTAAGATAAATCAGTCTCAAAATTTTATATAGAAAGGCATAGTTACGTATAAAAAAAATAATTGAATGGCGTGACTATTTAATTGTTTTAGAAGATATCATTGCCACGATTCACTTGCCAATGAATCATAGTTGTTAGGATTCTGTGTTTTTATCTTTTATAATGGTTGAAACATCCTTATATATACTTCCATTTAGTATTCTTTCAATCGTTAATTAATAAACAAAAACGGCAAATGTCGTTATTTTTACTTTTTGGCTAAGTCGTGATTTATATACTTCACATGAATAGAGTCATCTAGATTTCTTTTGCATTTTATTAATTATTCTGGAGATTTTAAACTACATATAGTAAATCAATGGCAAAATAAAGTTTTTTAAACCACAATTTTTTAAAATGATTAGGCACAAACTACAAGGCCACTATGCAGCTTAAATTTTTTATTAAATTTATATTCATTTTCATTTATTTACCATCCCAAACATTTCAATACATTTGTATTCTCTTCTGTTTCATTCTCATCCGATTCACCCGTTCCAAACACCAAGTAATATATGGTTTCCCCATCACTGTTTGTGCTATAGATAATGAATCTTCATCTCGTATCTTTCTTGGATCTAATCCAAATCTGGTTCATTACATTCATTGAACTCTCTGTGGCAGTGCTTTTAAAGCATTTAGGTAGAATAATAGAGCTATGTCACTAAGGTCTGGCACTACTCATTTATATGGTACAAAACACATCTTAACAAGGAAATGTGGACAGGCTTCCTAGTAGGGGCCGCCAGAGTATTTTTGGCAATTTGTGCCTTTTTGACGACCATGTTGATAGCAATTTTTATAGTCTCGTGCTCATCATATTTGTACGCCTTTAAAATTTTGTCAGTGTATGACAGGTTAATATGATCTTAATGTAAAATAAATTGGAATATTATATTAATATCTGGTTCCATCAGCAATTTAAAAAATAAGTAAATTGACACGATATTTAATTTAAATTCTTTTATAAATGAATAGAGTTTTTTCATGTTTTTATACATTTAATTTTTTGCAAAGTCTTTTAACTTTTGTAATGTTTTTTTTTTTTTTTAAACTTATCCACGTTAATATAATCAAATTAAGAATTACCGTTACACGTATTTTTGGTATATACATCTTTATCTTCCACGAGAAAGACCTATATAATAAGAATGATAAAAATTTGTGTAATATAACTAGAATCTCAAATTTAAAACCATAAATTCAAATAAAAATCTCATATGGTAATTAATTTACATGCTGAGGGTGGTAATTATTTTCATTACACATAAAAAAAAAGTTGATAAAAAAGAATATATTTATTAAAAAAAAAAGTACTTAAGGTACACGAACATGTATAAACAACAATTAAAAAACCATATATGATAAAAGGCTAAAAATTGCATCCAAAAAATTGAGTACATGATAACCTCTCCAGTGTATTTACCCTTTATCCCTTCAAACATAGCATTGACCTCCAAGACTATTGGATTTTAAAAGTATTGGTTGCTCTTTTGTTTCACACCAGTTTTTTTGGGATAAAGAATAAACTAAATAAAATAGATTATTTTAATGATATTCTAACTTATGTACAAAAGTTGTTAATGTATTTAGGCTTGTTATTCTTAAAAAAAAAACTCTCAAAATAAATTAGAAAAACATTACTTTGAAAACCGATAGAAAATAACTTCTCTTTTAACCATTGTGAGTGGCACAATTGCTTACATGGTTAAAGAGTACTCTTGTCTTTGTTCAGAATTTTTATTTTGAAAAGTGAAAAAGTGTTTGAAGGTTGAACAAACCAACTGAGAGGAGTCATATCAAAAATCATGTGTGGAGAAATCACATCCCACATCAGAAAACTCGTCCCACACTGGAAAATCGCTCCACATAGAAAGGATTGAAGGAGATGAGTGAGTGCAGAAAAACGGAATCGCCTCACACCAAAAGAGTCGTGAAAGGGGAGGATTTTATTAGAGAAGAAGGAAGATGAAATCATGAAATATTAACTCGGGAGAGTTTTGTTGGGAAGTAGACAACTTCTTCCAATTTGCTCGTGACGTTGTCGTTTCTCTCACATAATTATGTTAGTTTTCAAACTACCAATTTCAAATTCCAACTCAAAACTCTATATGATTAAATGGAAACTGCAGCTCCCATTATTACCTAAAATGGAAATCGTCCATCAACCACCTCATAGTAAATTAACACGCACAACCCAACGACCAACCACCACTCTAAAGCACTACCTCTAAAAATTCGTCTCTAAAGCACCACGCTCCAAACTAGCTACCAACCACAACACACTCACAAAATAACATAAATTCATCTCCATTTCATGCTAAACACCCTAAACCCCAATAATTTTTTTTCTTTAATACAGTTAGGACCTCTAATTAAAAAATTGTTTTCATTGTCAACTCATCTCATCATCACGTCCCTATCATATAAGATTGTCAAGTGATTGACATGCCACATAACGGTGTCAAACCATCATAATCCACTAAATTAAGAGACGTATTACACTTACCTTCGCATCCCTAACTCAAAATTGCCTTTTTTACAAAATTTGATCAAAGCCTAACTCTTTTCTTACAGTTTCTTTTATCAACAATAAATAATAAATTAAATAAAAACATAAAAAAGTGTATTTCAATCCTTATATAAAAAATCATATAATTATAATTTTTATGAGCTTCTATGATCTATGGAGCTTAACAAAATAACCCTTACAACACCATATGTGACCCCTGACCCTATACGAGACTTACATTAAGGACACCAAACGGAACCAAGCCCAGCAAACATGTGAAGCAAAAATGCAAGAGTCAGTTTATTATTAACCCACCAAAAGGTAAAACAACTCCTTCATGTGATTCTCGAATTAAGGTTGTAACTTGCATGGAATACAAAATTCTCCTTATTTGATACAAGCTAGTGTGGGAAAAATTGAGAAAAAATATTGGAAAGATCAAATAAGAATAAAAACTAAATCAAACCCATACAAAGAAATAATACTATTTTTAACTCAAAACTTTAAAATAATAAATTTATAAATCTTTTTTATATGTTGTTCAATTTTTTTATTTTTAATCAATGTAAAATTTAAACTCGTATTTAAATATCCGACAACTAGTATAAGAGGTTGTACAAATCTATCATGCAAGAATACTGGTCTGCAATGTGTATGTATGTGGCAAGACTTTTGTCTTAAGGCTATCATAGTTTATCATAGTTTCTCCAGTTGTGTTGGCATTTCAACATTCCACAAATAAACCCTGCACCCATAAAGACACAGCAGAACCTTTCTCAGAAACCTTCCGGTATATATATGCGAACAACATAACTAACATCCTAATTTGATACCAGCGAGTTAAAAACATAGGTAGGAGGTGGGCCTACTTGCTTCATCATTCTAAAAACGTTATCTTATTTTGAGCATTCTGGTCCAAAACTGTTGTAATGAGCTACTATAAGCTTAAACACCAATCCCTTAGAAGTTAATTGCCTAACTTCATGATATACAACCCGACCCCCTGTTTATAGTGTGCAAAAACCTATTGTTTACCATTCCTTCTACCTTGAACATATTTTACTTTGACATGTTTCTGATAGTTCATTGTACAATAATTATGTAGTCCCTAATTGATGGTATTAGAGTGCCTCAGTTTCGCTAACTAGAATTTGGTAATTCACATTCCTTCTATTGAATCTGTTATGTTGCATAAGTGATATATGCACTTACAAAACCTCTTAACTGCAGAATTTGTCCATAAAACTTCTAGACTTGGTCTTCTAGCCAAAACAATCCTTCAGTTATATGGTAGCCTTTTGTTGGTTACTGATAGAGTGATCATGTGTTTGAGTTCCAAACAAATATTTATGTTGCTATCATTGTTTCCTTCCAATGTTGCTTATAACAACTTGGTACTACATCTGTTGATATGTTCATATATTTGTCCATGTACTGTATCTACACATAGATGATTTGTCCCTGTTATCTCTATGCGGGTGTTATTGCCTCATCTTATTCTATACCTCAAGATATTGATTTAGGATTTTGTGTCCCTCCATAAATGTTGCTGACATACACTTTTCCTACACAACTTGTGACCATATTAGAATTGCAGCTTACAATGTTATTATTTGATCACTTTATATTCATAAGCAACATACCAAGCACTATGACTAATCCACCTACACATTATAACCAACAAGTTTCTTTCGTATCTATATAAAATCATGTAGGCCCATTATATATTATACTCCGCAATGCACTTGGAAAACAATTTTGATTTTTTATCCTTGCATAATGTGTCTAGCTTACCTATACACCTATTTGTATCTACAAAATTAGCTTTCCTACTCATAACTTATAATCAATTATGGTCACAACATTCTATGTTACTATTTGATTCCCTGATATAGATCAACATCCTTTCAAGCATTATGTCTAACCCATCTTATTCCTACATCGCTAATCATCATGATTGCACAAAAATCCTATTCTTATTTATCTACCAATTTTGCACAACTATTAGGCATTATAGTGTGTCTTTTCTTTACCTCGTTTCCTTACACCACATATAACATGTAACAAACCTAACATTTCACATAACATACCTATTTTTTTTGTTTTGTGCTCTATATATATAATGAACATAATAGTGATACCTATGTAATTGTCTATACTTTATGCTCCATGACACCCTCCATTGTTGTATAGATTTTATACACAATTAGGTAGACACCACTTGTAATATGAAAAAAACTAACATTAGATGTTTATTAATTTTCTAGACCCAAATTTTTATTTGTACCAGACAGAATACTTTCTCAACACTTCTTTCTCATTTCTGTACTCAATTTTGTTCATTTGCTTCCATATATGTTTTATATAATTCCTATTCACATATGCTTCCAAACTCTATTGCCTTTATTATTGAATTCGAACAAGCTAAATTGTTGAAAATGTTGCTTTGATTGATTATGATGTATTATACTAATGTCAATCCACTTATGTCACATATCATATACCCTACTTACTACCCTACGACTAAAAGGAAGTGACAAGTTATTTCATCAATTCACATTGGCACATGGTGGAGAGCTTACTTCCTAATACTGTTCTCTTCTGAATCAAATTGTATCTTGTGGCCACTTTATTTTGACATTATCCTCTGTGCAAAATATTTTACAGATATTTAAACCTTAGCTTTTCAAAATAGCTAATAAAATTCTTCATCCTTCTGAGGTTGTTTTGTAGTGTTTTTATAGGTTGACTTGAGAGTGTACCTTTATGCATTCTCACCCAATTATATTCCTTTTTCCTATCCTTTCTCAGAGTGATTCCTTCTACCTATTGTATCAAGTGGCTTACTTGGTTTATTCTCTTCTCCATTCTAAACCGATTCCCAACAACTATTTGTACATTCACTTATTTTATTTAATTGCTTATCTCTGAAATATTTTTCACATACTTTATTCATTTTATCTCTGAAATATTTTCAAAGCTGTGCTTTATAATAAAATTAGAACATATTTTTAAAGTGTTCTTATTAATTTATTCTTCACTGTTAAAAAAAATTTATTTTATCACGAAGGAAGAGAATAAATAGGTTCATTATATTCATTTTCCCCTGCAATCGTCATTCATTTTGACAATGGAGCACATAAGGTTCTTGACTTTGGAGGATTGATGCCTCTGGGAAGGGAAAGATGGCAACCACATATCTTGCTTCATTACGCATACAATATAAAGATGGCATCCATAAGTCTGTTAATTTTTTTTTTATATCACACATAGAAACAATATTTTTACGATTTTTATTTTTAACCGGGTCTTTATTTTATATAGTACTCCCGTCACAGTATATTATAAACTAAAAGTAGATTGTCTTTTGAACTATTAAAATATGTAGTTGAGTTGTGTCACTGTAACAAATTGTGCACTGACAACAGAGAAGGAGAAGGGAAAAAAAAAGATAGATGTAAATAAAACAGTATTATACAAATTATTATTTATTGCGTAAATAACACAACTCTTTTATTAGCATCACAAAAAAATTTGCACAGATTTAACACATCAATTCACGAAAGCGTCAAATTTAACATTTTTATACTTCTCAATAATCTTTTTATAAAATGTATATTTTTATTAATTACCTACTAACTTATAACTATCAAATATTTTGAAAATTGAATAACATAATTAGACCACTTTTATTTTAATGTTTTCTTAATGTAAATCAATGCCGAATTTAAAAAAATATATATTGATATAAGTATGTATACATGTGTGTTAGAACTTTTAATCAATGATTTAGTTTGAATTGATTTAATATTGTAAGCAAAACTATACATTGTTTACTACAAAATGTTATCATCTAGCATAAAATAATTCTTTCAATAAAAAACTTAGTCACTGAAACAACAATTGAACCATGATGGCTGCAAAAATTGTAAAACCAATAAATAATTAGTTTCACACCTCAAAACTAAGTCCAGTATATTTCTTGTACCAACAATCTATTAATAATGTTATTCTTAAGCATAAGAGATGCTGTTAATTTTTGTTGTCTCATCAACTAGTTGGTGTGGTTTTAAGCATTATATATCTTATTTTGTAGTCTAAAGTATTATATGTCTTAAGGGTCATCCGGTAGTAGGAGACTAATTTTGTAGTTGACAAAATCATTGTCAAGATCATCAGTACATAATTTATAATTAATTAAATATTTAAAAAATCATTTCCTTTTTTGATAAAAGTTTTAGTCACAGAGTCAGTTGCTAATCATATGTTACAATTAAAATATAAAAGTGTTATGTTGGTTTCTGCCTCAGTCACTAAACAATAATAAATAAAAATAAAAATAAACAGCATCATGGTTGTTCAAAAAAATTTAAATAACAAAAAATTTATTTTGGCTGTTAAAAAAAAAGCTACACAATAACAACTTACAAAATTTAAAATATTAAATTTATTCTGGCAGTGATAAATTCAGTCACAATAATATATTATGTCGGTCCCTTTGAATGTTAGTCAACAAACTAATTGTCATAAACCATTCATGACTACTTGTTAACCGCAGTTTAGTTTCAGAATAATGGAATTTAATCAAAGAAAAATAATGATAAGAACAAGAATTATACATTCATGTAAAATAGTTGACTTACGTATTCTAAGACTTGAACCCTAGACGCACACCAATTATTCAACCCTCTCATTACAAAGCCTTCTACATCTTTTGATACACCCCAAGTAGCACCTAATCACTTAGTTATTCTTTATGTCTAATGTGACTCCACTAACCAACCAGTTTCACCTAAATAAAATAATACTGATGCTACTCCTTCGCTAGTTGTGAATAAATATATGAGGTTTCCTAGTATGTACTAGTGACTGTCATGTCGTGAGAGGAGTGAGATACGATGCCTATGTTTTGTCTGAGTGCGACATAGTGAGTGAGGAGTTAAGTGCGTGCAGTGTGAAATAGTGGCTGAGCAATGACTATAGGATCTGTTGATATGTTTGAATTATGAATTTTTCTCACTAATAGGTAGTGCCGGAATTTATTAATAGTTTCTGTGATAGTAAACAATTCTCGAGTATAGATAGATTGGTTTTACATCGTTGGAGATGACTTTTTTGAAAAGTAAGTAATTGGATGCTTATCTTGTCTCAATTTGTGTGTCGATGCATCCGTGTCAATTTTAAAAGGTAGTATGAAATTAGGCAAAGCAATGACTAGTTGAGAAGTCATTGTAGTTTTTAATTGTTGAAGGCTTCCTTTGTTGATTCATTCTATTGGAAGGCATCCTTTTTCAGCAAATTGGTAAGAGGTATTGTTATGGTAGCATAGTTCTTAATGAAGCACATGAAGTATCATGTGACGCCTAAAAAGCCTCTTAATTGCTTGAGATTTTGTGGCAGTGGCTATTCCCGGATAGTCTGCACCTTAAGCTTATCCATGTTAACACCGTCTCCCAAAATTGTATGGTCAAGATAGTTAATTTCTGACGTTCCAAATGAACACTTTGACAGTTTCATATAAAGTGGCTCCTTAATGAGTAATTGCAGTACTGATTCCAAATATTTTGCATGTGTTGGTGCTAGGAAGCACTATAAACCAATATATTATCAAAGAAAACGAGCACGAATTTTCGTAGATATGATTTGAACACAACATTGATCAAGGCGTAAAATGTAGCAAGGGCATTGGTGAGACCAAATGGCATCACAAGCCATTCATAATGGCTTTTAGTGCGTTCTGAAGGTTGTTTTTCTGTCGATCCATAGCGCGTATAAGAATCTGATGAAAATTATTAGAGAATAATTTCCCCTTGTCCCATCTTATTCCATTAAGGATCAATATATACATGTATAATATCATCCGTTACCTGATTTTGTAGTAACTAATTGAAATATTTTTGCCTAAGACTTGGCATAGTATCACGCTGATTATGGATAATATCAAGTTAATTATTACAATGAATGTGGACATATATACGTATAGTCTAATACACCCCCTCAGTCGAAGCGGGAG
>Ga0099825_1007520_pt1 | contig 13239 bp, 10 predicted proteins | sample SiratroredBW_FD_76838 | JGI IMG/M metagenome (GOLD analysis project Ga0099825, IMG submission 76838) | Root nodule microbial communities of legume samples collected from California, USA - Siratro red BW | ecosystem: Host-associated > Plants > Roots > Nodule | place: USA: California | collected... | reverse complement strand
ATATATAATATATATATATATATATATATATATATATATATATATATATATATATATATATATATATATATATATATATATATATATATATGACTTGTTATTATTATCATATGACTCCATTTTTCTTTAAGATTATTGATTCAATAGTATAGTGTATGAGATTGAAGAGTTTTCCAAAGCTTGGAAAAGTAAAAAGGGGCAAATTCTTTTGTGCTACTAGAGGAAAGAAACAAACACAAACAATATATGTTGTAGTTCATGCTCATGTTTGGTATGTTTTTGTTCAGACTAGTTTTAGAAACGTTGTGCACCTCTTTAATTTTGTTTAGTGTCTCGATGGAATGAAAATAATGAAGAAAATTGACAACAAACTTAAGAAATGAGAACAAACTATTCAACTAACTTGACTAGAATTGCTTAACTCACTGTAAACCCTACATTGCCAAATGGGTTTTGGTAATGATGCAACTCTCAGAACTTGAAATAAATTCTACAATTGGCCTAATTGGCCTATCTTTACACTTTAGTATTTGACATTTTCATTTCAATTTGCAATTTTACTTTTGTATTTTAAATTTGAAACAACAAATACCACAACTATATATAAAAAAATGGAGATCAAATATAAAAAATAACCAGATTTTTGGGGTGAATAGAGGTTGAATGAAAATCAACAATGTGTTGCTTTTCTATTAATGCCAAAAAATTTTCTCTTCTCTATAATTTTCGACAATTACCCTTTAACCTAACAATGTTGAAATTCATAAATTCTTTAAAAGTAACCAAACATAAATCAAACTATATTTAACACACTTTTAACTGAACTTTTAAAAGTCAAGCTCAACTCAACTTCTTAAGCATACTATAAGTTCGTCAGGGTTAATCTTCATTTAGAATTAGAGTTTTATCCGATACTACTAATTGATATTTAATAACAAAAATAATTATAGAAATAAAAGTCTAATTGAAAATATGTTTCTTATAATGTACTGCACTAAGTTTTGTTCTGATGAGAAACTGAAATACTGTAAAATGGCTTGGTTCGATACTAGGTTCCTTACACTGTCAGGCAATTACTGTTGGATGAAGGAAATGTTCTAGGATGCTATATTTTAATGTGGTTTTTTAATACATGAGATGCGAAAACACTCTTAACCGCAAATTAATTAAAAGGTGTAGTATGTATTATGCGGTCGTTCCTTCTAATAGTAACCCATTTTGGCATAGCATCCTCTTCTTGCAGAATATTGAACTGATCTGATGCCATAAATATTGTCAGGAAATTATAACATGCTGTGCTTCAATCTGCACAATATCGTGTAAAGTTAGTCATATTCTGCAAATTTTATATCTTTAATAATTGGCAGACGGTGATCCATGAGGGCAGACATCAAATAGTAGTATAGGAATTGACATTTGACAGTGTCTTAGCACCTTGCAGAGTAAGCAAATGCCAACACCAAACAGGGCACAGTGATCCCAACAGTTATAATACTAACTAATTTCTTTAAGCGTAATACAGAGTAGCATGTTGTTGAGGTGGTGTTATCAAAAAGTACGCAACTTCAATCACACTATTTTAAACTAATTGATTTCTGTGGTGGAAACTAGCATGGTTTGCTTCAAATCAAACCATTTTCCACAACACCCGTGATCTATTTAGAAGATAAATTTTTCCTTAAGTACTTTTAGAAGGAAATAAGGAAGAAAAGTAAGTATCCAAACAAATCCTTAGTCATTATTTTCTAATTCAGAAGGGACTACACATTCATACTTTTGTAAATCAGCATGACTCAAGCACACCTACACCTTGATTTGGAAACAATTTAGCAGTGTCATTGTCTTACACAAAGTAGCAATTCAACTTGCTCTAGAAGACGCAAACTCTCAGGCATTAGAGCCATTGTGAAGTCATAAACAAGGTGGTACCAGCTCCACTCCAACTCAAGATAGAAGAGGAAAAGGGGGGCGGGCTTGTTGGGGAAAAGGACATGTCATGGTCCAAACAATGACAATCTAGTACACTGCCTCAAGTTAAAAGTAGAACAAGGTAAAAAGTGAAAGCAAGAAACAAAGCAAGTCCCAATGTAACAAACTAACTTAAACTTGAAAGCATGTAAAAATAACAAGGTTAACAGAAATCTCAAGAAATGCTAATTTCTATCATGGTTTAAATTACTTTTTCCTCCCTCGTTCATACTTCTGGTTATGAGTATATATCAAACAATAGGTGACTCTGAATTAACTATTTATGTAAAAAAAAAAAAAAGGAGTGCTTTTGGCATCGAGAAAGTATGCTTGGAGAGATAACATTTTCAGTTTTTGGTGAAAACAAATTCTCAGGTGCTTTCCAAAAGTGATTTGTGAAGAAATTACTATTGTTATAGGAAAAAATGTTCTTTTAATCAGGCAATAAGATGTACACTCCTTAACCTTTTGGAAAGAACACGCATAGCCGACTTTCATACCTAAAATAATAACAATGCTCTTGACTGTAGAGTGTCTGTCTCCTAACAAATGATGGTTGCTTGCTGACGAATCATCAAAATTTGAGGAAAGAATAGATATCTCAGAACATGGCGCATTCACCCATCTTCTAGGACAAACATGATTGTACTCTTACCCCATCAATCCTCAAAACCCTATTAGCATTAACTGCTTTTCCACAAAACCATCAACATTTCTCAGAACTTGAGCCAAATTTTCTCATGAGTTCTATGTTTTCAGCAATTGTAGACCCAGGTGTTCCAACAAAACCGAGAGATGCACAGCTGCATACACTCTGCTCGACATAAAGAAGTAAATCTGGTAATCTCTGACTGGAACAATACTTTTTACCAATTGTACTATATGAATTTGAAAGGAACCTCTGTCCATGACCAGCTGTCATGAGTTTTATAGCTGCTCGCCTAATCAGCTTATCATTCTCTTTCAAAAAATATACCTTATACTTATGTTTCTCATTAACTAAATCGCCTAAGTAAGTATCGGTCCAATTATCTCCAGGAAGGTCAGTCATTATAAAGATATGAACTGGTAGAGGGCCTTCCTTCCCCAAAGATTCTAGTTTTTGCCTTAATCCTTGAAATGTAGCCTTTTGATGATTCTTAAACTGCCCGTCCAACAATCTGAGTTGTGCACAAAGAAATGGAGCCCTTATGGTTTGTCTAGCAAACTCCTTTCCAGCTATCAAAATTTCAGGGACAAAGGAAAGATGTTTAATCTTCTCCATCAATGATAGAAATCTCTGATTCTGATGAGACTCATGGATATCCACGTATAGTTCAGAACCTTTGTATGTGGCAGAGAAAAGGGTTCCAAATGCCAGCAGTGAGGCCGATTCAGCTTCAGAACCAGGTCCTAGAGTCTTAAATACATCCTTCCGTCTCCTAACATATGATATTTTCTTTTTCTGCTTCAGTTGTTCATCGGGTTGGAATGAATCTAACATGCCGTCTCCATGGCCATCTTCATGGTAAGTCCATACTGTAGTTCTGCAATCCTCATTGACAGCATATATGCACTTTTCAATATTAGAATGGAGCCCAGATAGCAGAGATCCACATTGCTTAAGGCTTTTAGAAACAGAGGAATGCAGCTTTGTATCTGTTGTGCAAGCCAAATCTAAGCTGACACCACACCATATCGACACAAAATCCCTAAGGTCAATCACTCGAACAAGAGAGGAAGAAACGAATGATGAGATGTCTATAATTTCAGCAATGGATATATACCTGCAAGAAAAATGAATATTTATACAGAAAATAAAGTGAAATGCAGTTTCATATATAAAATTTCAATGATACAGAAACCACGCAAGAAAGCTATTCATGCCCTTATTATTATGATATAAAAGGGACTTCAACAATCATATATGAACCAAAAAGCCAGCAACTATAAAAAAATTTTTGTAACGTAAAAATCATGGTACTGTAAGGAACGAATTGGCCAGTATCTGATTGTAATAGAAAATAGCTTAAAATATGACCATTTTTTCCCGATCCCACTGTTAAGAGAGACGTCATTTCTTATAATATCCTACATACATAGGCAGGAATAGGGGAAGGGGAGAGATTTGTCTTGATGGGAACATGAGTATTAATAATGTTTATAATGCTAAAACAGTTATGCTAAACAAATCATACAAAAAAAAAAAGGAGGGCTTTGTAATAATAACTATGGTTGATGCATTGGATGGACGCGAAGAGATTAATATTATACCTCCAAGACTAGAATTTAACTTTCCTCAAAGTTATGCTAAATGAATTATGACCTGTGTCTCATCATTTATTAACACTGAAGAGAGCATAGCAAACTTATTTTTCTTGTTCATTTTTTATTTAAAAGAAACTTTAGTAAATCAAATTTTAATAGATCCAGTCAATCTCATCTTCATCATATGGACAAGTATATACCCAAAGAATCACTTCCAGCTTTCTTCACTAAAAAACTATTTAAATCCCAAAATAACGGCACTTAGTGGCTGGCTCCAAAAATGCTTTAGCAGGATAGCCACTAGTTTGAAATTTTTTAGTTAATATAATGTACATGCAAATAAACTTTCAAAAATGATAAAAATTACTCAAAAGTTTGACTCTTAAACAAAACATACATGTAAAAACCAATAAAAATCAAGCACAAGTTTCATATACAGGAATTATCAATTATCATCTTCTAAATCAAGTCTGCTTTATCATTTTTAATATTATTACATCTATAGTTTCAATTTTGGAAACTAAATTCCAAAAATAAACCTCTAGAAAAGCCTGATGTCTTTGTTTAGAGGAACCTTTTTTAGAATCAAAAGTGTAGCTATCGAGATTGTTCACAAATGCTATTTGGTCTGCTACAGCCGCTACACTAAACTGATATGCTATAGCAGCCCTTGTACAGGGCATGGTGTACTCTGCATTGCTACATTACTATAACAGTGGTATTTAAAACCCAGAAAATCACAAATCATTAATTGACAATGCGTGACAAAACTTACTAACCTTCGACTCTGGACAAGCTCAATCACATGATCCCAAACAGAGATCCGAATATCCTTTGGATCTAAAACCCGAAACTTTGGACAGCTACCTAAAGCAACAGCATGGTGATCCAGTATAGGAGGAACCACCAAAGTTCGATTCAGTATACCAGCCATTAGAACAGCATTCTTGAACTCTGAAAGTTGGTTGCTGAACCCGCTGTGTGGTGCATACCACATGAATTTCTCCCCTAAGGTGAGGGTTTGGCTGGAGCATTGAGGGGTATGAGATGTTGAAATATTGTCCAATCTAGAGAACTCAGAATTAGGTTTGACATAGTAGTGATACAAAAACAAGAACGAGAGGCATATGACAAGGACAGACACAGGAATGAGCGGGAATCTGTAAAGGGGCTTTCTTTTAGACAACATTCTGGTTGGTGTGTTAGGATTCAAAGTATTCATGGATGTGCACTTGTAACACACATTGTTAAATTCCCCACATTCAAGCAAGTTTGCAGAGAACAATTGAGCACAATAATAATTTGAAACTTTCCCATACCTGAAACAAATCGGAATTAAAGTAAGAAAAAAAGGTCTGTAAGCAACAATACCTATTACGAGATCAAATTTGAAATAAAACAAAAAACTAATGTTATCACTAGTGACTAAACTAGTCAGAATTTATAATCTGAAACTTTCCTAATCCTCAAATAAATTCCAAATAATCCGCAAGCAACAATATCTACAACAAGACCAAATTTTGAAAACTAAACTAATGTTATCACTAATGACTAAACTACCCAGAATTTATAGTCTGAAACATTTCCTCTCCTGAAATTCCAAATAAAAATAAGAAAAAAGAGTCCACAAGCAACAATACCTAGACAAGATCAAACATTGAAACATAAAAGGATTTTGTCACTAATGACTAAACTACCCAGAATTTATACTGCGAAACTTCTCCATTCATGAAATAAAATTCCTAATAAAAATAAGAAAAAGGAGTCCACAATCTACAATACCAGTGACAAGATCCAATTATCAAAACATAAACTGATGTTGTCACTGATGACTAACCTACCCAGAATTTCATGTCCAATTCTGTGCTTATTGTGCAATAGTGTATGACTTCTAGAGAATTGGCATTGGAACAAAAGTAACAGAGGTTTCAGATCAAGGGAAACAAATGAGAAGACAGCATGGTGTGAGTGAAACAAGCATAATCGCCTGTGTGAGTGTGGATGAGAGGATGGCCTTCAGGTTGGGTGGCTTCAAAAGTTTAGTCTCACTATATTTGGGCTAGGCGGCTGTTGTTTTTTCTGATACTTCAAGGATATTGGGACATTCTTTAATAGTTAAAAGGGTGATACTCAATTATCATCATAAACAAGAAAAATTAAAAATTAACCTGATATAATTAGACATGGAGGCATCAAACAGTGAAACATGGTAACTTATTGCTTAGTACTAAAACTCATGAAGTTATAAGGATGCATTCTTCAAGTAATAGGTCGTCATTATATAGAATTTCAGTTTGTCTTTGGGTTGCTTTCTATTATCCCCTCATCATTATTAATTGTACTCTAGATATCTACGCCCATTGTTTCCAATACAATTTTTGTCCTGAACTGCTGTAAGTTCTGGAAGAACATTCCCCAAGTTGATTGTCATGTTGTAGTGCAATTTAATGGACATGCTTGAACTGGAGAAGATGAAAAATATGCTCCATTGTATCAAGTTCCTTAAGATTTTTCTTACCCAGAGGCTAGATGCATACTTAGACTATGGTGCTGCAAATTCAACCTTGTTGAAAAGCTACCATAAACATCATTCATATAAGTTATCAATATGCATGGAGAATCGTTTTTTTGGAGTGAACTCAGCAAAAACACTAGAATGAAATTTTCGATTTTTAGGTCACAGATTTATGCAGAACGCACCTGGGTGACCATTGTCGAGGTTCAATGGTTCTCCAACACCACCAACAGATCTGTGTTGATGTCTTTCTCTGGTTTCCACCTTCTCTTTCAGTTCTCGTCAACACCCTCTACCTTCTACCATCTCTACGCGATCTCACTGCTTTTCCCTTTCCCATCTTTGATTTACATATTAAAAAATATGTATTTTCATTTTTTTCAAAGATAAATTATTTAATTATTTAAAATAAAAAATAGATTAATTAATTATGTTATTAAATAAATAAGTTAATTTTTATTTATCAGAAGATAATTAAAAATGATCTTAAAAAATATTAAATAGTGTATTCTTATTTATAAATAACTATTAAAATAAAAGATATTATTATATTATAAAAAAATCATAAAAAATAATTGTAAAATATATAATTTTTTTTATAATTATGTCATAATTAATTTTTATTTATTTTGTAGATAGGTATTTTTTTATATATAGTTATTTTAATCTAAAAAGTAAAATGGTAACAGATTATATACACATAATTCACTTTATTAGTATAATAGATAAAAAATATTATTAAATTTAGCATAGTATATTAATAAAAAATAATTGTGAAATAAATAGTTTTTACAATTTTTTTAGAAATATTTGTTTCTTATTATAGATAGTTAATTGAATTTAAAGAGTAAGTTCTAAAGTTCAAAAAGAGTAAAATAATAAAATAAGTTATACTAGTAAGAGTGAAATGGGTAAATTCATAAAAAAAAAGCCTTATTAATATTTATAGAATATTAATTATTATTAATATTAATTATTATTGATTAACTCAAGAGTTACACCTTCTTCCTCTTCCTTTCTTCTTCTGTGCCGCGGGTTTGGTTGCAACCTCAGAGTCTCAGTTACAGAAACAATGGCGACTGTGGTGCCAACCTCAGAAGAAGACGCGGCGCTCTCCGTAGTTCGATTCGCTTCTGAACTCGCTTGGGCCGATGCCGGTCCTGAGGTATTTTTCTTCCTCTCCCCCAAACCCTTATTATTTGTTTTTCCTTCTTTATTCTAATTGTAAAAGTTTCGGTTTTTATGCTTAATTGAAAAATATTATCGCAAATGTATATTTTTTGTGGGACTTGAGATTGATTCTGAGTTCCATGCCTTCAGAAAGTGAATTCAAGCATTTGGGGTGTGCGAAAAAGCGTTCTGTATTGTCATTTTATGTTGTGGAAGTTTCCGGGATTCGTGTTCATGTTTGGAAAATGAAAGGGTGGGAATGGTTATGTAATTGTTAGATTCGTTTGATAGGTTGAATGGAAAAGAAAATAAGTATTTATGAGGAGGTATTATTGATGTGACACTGATTGAACAAAAGATAACAGAAAATCGTTTACTTTGGGTAGATTGCATGCATTTAGTCTCGTAGAGGAGAGAGGGGACCATGAAGGACACTGGAGGAAGTTGTTAAGAGGAATCACATGCTAAATGATATCTCTAAAGATTTGGTTTAATGTGTAAAATGGTTAGTGTTATATATGCTGCTAACCTCACCTAATGGGATTAGAATTTTGTTGTTAATGTTATTGTGGTTTATGTTGAGGAGTACTAGGACCACGCTCTTCCTAAAACACTCTCTTGGTGGTCAAAATTTACTGAAACTACAAAATCAGGAGAGATAGTCATTAAATAAGTTGTGAGACTCGTCAAATTTTTTGATTTCTAATAAATTTCAATCAGTGGAAGAGAGTTTGTTCCTAGCATTTCTCTCTGTTTTTGTATTTTCGGGGTTTGATGATACATTATTTGTTCTATTTCTGCTCTGTACACTCATGTGTTTTGTTTTGTTGTTAAGTTGTTGCTTGTATTATTTGTGAATTTAGTTCTTCCCATATTGGTTGGTCAGGTTGCTGAGCCACAAGTTAGTAGACTCTGCATGGAGGCTCAAGAGTTCATTGTTATGGGAAAGTGGTTGGAGCTGGCATCATTGATGATTACCTCTGCTGAATTGATTTTCTCAAAGGTTTCAGAAAAAGGTAGAATGCTCTGTTGTGCGACTTGTGGTATTGTATTCGTCTTCCATTTTGGCTTGGTTCTAGTTCCATAGATGAAAAACATAAATCACACATGGTGTGTATGTGTTATGCAATCATCAGAGTTGGATCTTTTGCCAACTTGGCTACTTCGCTTTATTATGGTATCGTTGATGTGTGATCCTCTAATCCTTTTTTCTTGATTATGTTGCATTGGTGGCTTCCGTTTTTGGGCGCTGTATTTCTCATTTTCTTGTTTAGAATCAAATTTATTGTTGCACAGAGAACTGCCCAGAGTGATAGGATGCCATTAATTTTACCATCCCAATGTGACTGTGCTAACAAGTTCTGGTATTTCTTAGCAGATATAGAGTCCATCTTCACTATAATCTGCAATCTTGTCACAAAGACTGAGAATACAGATGAAGTGATGGAGATTGTAAAAGTTATAACTGCAAAAATAGTTCAGCAGCCAAAGGAAAAGCCTGCTGTTCGATTGAAGATGTAATATCAGATGCTAATTGGTTTAACAGTTTTGGTATGCATGCTCTTGTAACTATTTATATTATTGATTTAAAATATATTCTCTTTTCTTTTACAGTTTGATCAATCTGTACAATCTTTTGGAGACTCCATACTGCCAGTTTTATGTCTACATGAAGGTATTGACTTTAGCTGTTGACGGGAAAGTCACAGAATACATTATACCTTCATTCAAAAAGATAGACAGCTTCTTGAAAGACTGGACAATTGGGATACCTGAACAGAGAGAGCTCTTTCTCGCTCTCTCTAATATTTTGAAGGAAAATAAAAGGTACAGCTGCAATGAATTCCTGTTAAGCTCAATTTTATGTGTGTTCTCCTTATCTCTCTTTGGAGTGGGAGTACTACTTAAGTTTCTTCTTGTCAGTAGTACTGTTCTCCCTTTAGACAGCAATCTTCTATCCATCTTTCAATCTCCATTTTTTAATATAAATAATTAGTATTGCATCTCATTTTATCTCAGCATGTCAAAGGATGCTTTTAAGTTCCTGACCAATTATCTTACGACCTTTTTGGGAGAAGATGTGAACGTTTTGAGTGAAGCCAAGGAGGAGGCCACACGTGCAATTGTGGAATTTGTGAGGGCACCTGACATATTTCAGGTACTTTTTTTTATTGTAATCATGAATTTTTGATACTTGAAAGGTTTTATAATCTTACTGCTTCAGCTACCTGCACTGTTCACTTATTTTTAGGAGTTACTGTTGCCAGTAGTAATATCCTCACTTGTTTTTTCAATTGCTTCCTATGCTTAGGTGCTTGACTTTCCAGTCTTTGTGTGTGTGTATAATTAGACATAGAGGTATGAAACACTGAACCATGGTGATTTATTGCTTTGTACGAAAACTCATAAGGTGATAAGGATGTTTTCTTCTTGTTATAGGTCATCATTATTTGGAACTTCTGTTTGTCTTTGTGTTGCTTTCTATTGTCCCCTCATCATTATTACTATATTAGTTGTACTCTAGATATCTAGGCCCACTATTTTTAGTGCAATTTTTGGCCTAGACTTCTGTAAGTTCTGGAAGAGCATTCACTAAGGAACTTCTGTTTGTCTTTTGGGTTGCTTGCTATTGTCCTCTCATCATTATTACTATATTAGTTGTACTCTAGATATCTAGGCCCACTATTTTTAGCGCAATTTTTGGCCTAGACTGCTGTAAGTTCTGGAAGAGCATTCACTAAGTTGATTGTCATGTTGTAGTGTGATTTACTGGACTTGCCTGCAGTTGGGCAACTGGAGAAGGATGAAAAATATGCTCCATTATATCAGCTTCTTAAGATTTTTCTTACCCAGAGGCTAGATGCATACATAGACTATTATGCTGCAAATGCCACCTTGTTAAAAAGCTATGGTAAACACCATTCATAAATTATTAATATTCATCAATAGTCACATGTGTAGGGTTCTGTTCTACTTAATTTTATAATCACAATGTTTTGATGTTTTAGGCCTTGTACATGAAGAATGCATTTCCAAAATGAGGCTTCTCTCATTGGTGGATCTTAGCTCTGATGGTTCATGCCAAATTCCATATGAACTTATTAGGGACACACTTCAGGTGAATTGGTGTTTGATTTCTATGCTTGTATTTGTGTTCTTTCTAGCATGATTGAATGTTGCAACATCCTTTTCAGATCAATGACGACGAGGTGGAACTATGGGTGGTTAAAGCAATAACTTCCAAGTTAATTGACTGTAAGATGGACCAAATGAATCAAGTAATAGTTGTTAGGTATGTTCTACCCCAAATTCTTGTCTCTTTCAGCATCCCACTGGCTTACGCTAATCTGGGGTCGCATGGACATGTTAGCCTTAATGATTTCTGTTCAGCATCATATTCCCCTCAATTTGAAAATTCATTTATTTAGCTATTATACATGATTTAATGCAAGTGTTAAATGTGCAGTCATCCTACTGAACGTGTGTTTGGTCAGCACGAATGGCATGCACTAAGAACTAAGCTAGGATCATTGAGGGTAAAGAATTTCTTGTCTATAATTTTTAGTCATCCTATTTTTGTGCATCCATTCACATAATAAGTATTGCCTTAAATTTATGATCTGTAATATCATGACCAATATGATTGTTGAGTAATTCGATGAAATATTATTGCTTCTACACGCATAACAGGTTTTTGATTGCCTATATTGTGTAATTACTTTTTCCCTTTTTCCAGAGAAATATTGCAAATGTTATCAGTACCATTCAGGCCAACAAAATAACGGAGGATGGGTCTCAGACAGCCCAAGGTTTGGTAGTTCGGTGAGGACATTGTCAACCGAAACAATTGTCTGAATTCCATATCCAGGTGGGATCTTTTTTTAATTTTAAACGGAGGAAAATTGTAATTTATGTTACAAGTTTTCCATTTATTTTAGTTTAGTTGGTTGGTGACTCTAATTGTACTACCCAACTTTGACATAGAAGCCATTTTGATTGAAGTTTTTTCCGTTTCTATGTTATGTTGACCACCTCAGAGTATATTATACCTGTGGATTGTGGTCCTAGAATCAAAATATGATCTTTGTGGACATATCTCTCCATAATATCTTATAAGAGGAAAAAAGTAAGAAGGAAAAGTGAAACAGAAAATTTAGTTTATACGTTAATTAAAAATGAATTGTTTGTGGTGATTATTGTGGTCCTAGAATCAAAATATGATCTTTGTAGATTATTGTGAATTGCAATTCAACTTGGATGTGAAGCTAAGCTCTACTAGGATGTCTTTGACTCACTTGTTTGTGATGAACGTTTAACTTATATTTTGTTAGTAATGTTATCTGATTTGATTGTCAATTGACGGATTAATAAAATGTATTTAATTTTGACTTTATATGATACAATGAATGAAAAGAGTTCAATGACAAAATTGGTAGAACTACCAATATTGAGTTGTAAAAATTGAAATTAAGCCTTGGATCTATGACATAGAAAAACTGAAGGCTTGTTATGAGAAGAACTCTACTTACTCAACAAATTTTTATAATATAGCAATAGCTCAAGCTTATAAACAACTTGTTTATCTATGTTTCTTAACTAACGAGTTTATTATGTAGTTTAAACTTGTTTCATGAAATATCTGCCTTGAACTTTAAATTTTTACATTTTTTCAATTTTTTTAGTTTGAATTAAATGTCATTTTAGCTAAATCTGGGCTTAACATAAAAGCCAAAGAAATACTTTTTACCAAGAATAAATTTTATTTCATAGACTTGAATTTCATATAGGTTAACTATCTTAATAATTTCAAATAAATACTTGTGAACTGATATTTCAGTTGTTAGTATATTAATTTTTATTACATGGGACTCAAACTTAGAATTTATCTTTCTCTCCACTTTTTAATTTTTTATTTCCGTTAGCCACAATTAATGTAGACATCATTATTTTTCTAAAAATATATGGAAAGAGTTATTCTTCTGCGATTTCTGTATGCATTATTAATTAAGATTCATAAATCTCAATATTATAAGAATATTTTATATCTGAACGTAAGTCTTGACCATGAAATCAGAATTCAACCTTTTAATTTCAATTATTTTCCTTTGTTTACATATTAAAACTCATGCAATTCTATAGAATTGATAAATCATTAGTTTATGTCAACTTAATTCAGATCCAAGAACCATAATCAAGACAATTAAATTTAATACTTCACTTTTCATTAAAAAACAGCTAGCTCTTTACATAAAGAGCATTTGCATTTCCCTTGCAACTTTTATCAATTCATACAATAAGTGACTTCATTCTAAGGCTTTCTTTTAGTTACTTCTATGCTT
>Ga0099825_1007516_pt1 | contig 13244 bp, 5 predicted proteins | sample SiratroredBW_FD_76838 | JGI IMG/M metagenome (GOLD analysis project Ga0099825, IMG submission 76838) | Root nodule microbial communities of legume samples collected from California, USA - Siratro red BW | ecosystem: Host-associated > Plants > Roots > Nodule | place: USA: California | collected... | reverse complement strand
ATATATATATTTTATTTTGATAAAAATAACTCTATCAGAATTTATAAAAAATAAAAAAAAAAACACACATATAATATATATATATATATATATATATATATATATATATATATATATATCCACTGCTCAGGATTTTACAGCAAAGAATACTTTATGATATTTAGTTTATAATGATATAATTATTAAAGTTTTAAAGATATGGATAGAAATAAATTAAATCATTTATTACTTTAGAATAAAAAAAATTAATTCCTAATAAATGTTTAAATTCATTAATACTTGATAATATATATTAAAATTTATTTATTAGCTTTATATTAAAAATTTAAAGCATTTATTGATTTAGAATTAAAACAATTTAAACCACTTATTACTTTAGAATTAAAACTTTTTAAATCATTTATTACCATTAAATTTACTTATCAATTATACAACCTCTAATACTATTGAAATAGCTTTTAACAAAAACTTATTAAAGTTTAAAATTTATTATCATATGACATCTAAATATTTAAAAAAAAAAAGAAAAAATCCGTAAAAATAGAAAAATTAGTTATTCATTTTCATTTTTATAAAAGTGAACATCTCTATCATTTTTCTTCCTTATCATGTTGATTATAAGAGTCCATCTCTAGATTTTTATAGTCGAGTAAAGTAAGAGTCTCTGATCAGATTTTTAATTAGAGTAAGTTCATTTTCTGTTCATCTTTCTTATAATTAGTTTTAGATTGATTATGTTCTTACTTAAGGTATTTTGCATGAGGCCTCTGAGGCATTAGAACGGGTACTTGTTGATCCATTGTCCTAGTAGTGTAGTCTAATCATTGATCAGAAGTTCTTTGTATAAATTAGGTTGTCCGTGATTTTAGGTTTATGGAACTCCTTTGAGTGTCTTCACTCCATACAAGTAAAGAAAGCTAGTTTGAATGTTTTTAATAGATACTATAATTACTCATTTGATTAAGTATGAATTGAATAAATTTGAATTAAATTGAACAAATGTTTATGTATATGGTATGATGTAATATCAATTTTTGTGAATGACATGAAATGGTTTCATATACCCGTGTTGAGATTGTTAAGATGTGCATTGTTTGAGAATCTAATCTAAGGAGGTATTCTGACTTTACTGGTATATTATAATCATATAGATGAAGATTATTTGGTAAGAGTTGAAGGAGGTTCATATAGCTATGTCTGAGGTTTAAAATATGAGCTGATCGGAATAAAATAAAACATATAAATTAACCTTGTGCATATGAAGATTGCATTTGAGGATTGAAATGTGAACCGATCATAATAAATGAAATGGTATATGACATGTGCAGACCTCTAAGTCTAATTCAATTCACGAGTCTTCCAAAAGTAGAGAGTTGAGTGAGTTTGTATGTGAGTCAATGTATGCATGAGTTATTATAGAGATGTGATAATGGTAATGTGATGTGTGAGACGAATTATAAAAGTCTTATTTGTTATAGTTTGATTCTGATAGAAATTTAATTTGTGATTATATATATATATATATATATATATATATATATATTTAAAATTGTATAGCTTACCTTTCTTTTTAGGTGGTATTTGTTTTGTTTTTAAATTTGTAATAATTGTGTTACACGTTAGCAAGAGATTTGCCAGGTGATGTGACTCTTTAATGAGCTTATGGAGAAGCTTTATTTTATTTTATTGATTATATGAAAATATTTCTATTAAATCTTATGTAAAGGTGTATTTTGAAATACTATGATGAATATATAAATATTTATATTTCAGTTTCAGTCTATTATATGATTTCTATGTTCTAGAGTTCTTATTATAGGAAAAATATGAGATATTAGATAACCAAAATGTCTAACTGTAAATAAATATAACTATTTAAGCAAATATGATATTTTTATATAATATTTTTCAAAATTACTCTCAATTCTATTTATTAAAAATAATAAATATAGGGATACTCTTAAAATACTAACATTAAATAATGTATTCTTAAAACATTAATTTAAAACAGAAGTTAAAATAAAGATATATTTTTAAAAAAAATAAATTTAACATAATACACACTTTTATAAATATAAATATAAGATACATACATCAACTTGAATTTCATGTTTATCACCTACCACCTAAAGCACTAAACCATCCTAAGTATCCTACATCATCCATAAAAGGTAGTGAAGTTGTCCATTTAATGAACCAACCATAATAGATTAAACCTTATATGCATATATACCTACACTATTAAGAGCCTCCCAAAAAGAGCATATGTCATCCATACATCATGTCATGCATCTCAACATCAATATCACCTTTTATACATCATTCCATCAATATAAATATTTAACATGTATATCACAACATCAATACACTTTAGCACAACGCTACTTGAGTGAGTTTATTTCACTTAAGTGGTCTTTTTAACATACACTAGGTAACACTCATTTGTTAGATTTGGTCATGCAAAGTAAATTTTGTGGGGACTGTATTATTTTGTTTAGGGATAAAAACTAATAAATTAAAAGAGTGCTTAAATATAATAAACAAAAATATGAGGTTTATATACTTTGTGTTTATGTATAAATAACATAATGTAATAATTATTATTCATTCTAATAAAGAAAAACTCAACGTGAGAAATAATTCTTGGTGAGAAAATATTATTTATATTTTATGGGATTATTTGAGTTGTGAGTTGAGTGTTGCATAAACACATACTTCTATAATTTTCTCTTCTAATGAAAGATTTAGAACAACTCAGAGACCTAGGCATAATTGGTTGAACTTCGTTATCAATTTTGTATGTCATTACTCCATAATTATTTTCTTCCTTATAAATCTTATTATAGAAAATGTACATTATTTCCCAACAACTAGTATTAGAGCCAAGTTGTTATTCTTATTTATTATTATAAAAAAATCTAGACGAATCATATTTGAGGCAAAAAAAATGAAAGGTGAAAATTGAGAAGTTTGATGGTGAAAACTTTTGACTTTTGGAAGATCCAGATTGAAAATTATATATATATATATATATTAGAAGAAGTTGTATCAACACCTCTCAAGAAACAAAGCAGAGACTATGAAAGATGAAGATTGTACTACTCTTGAAATACAAGCTCTTGAAGTTATTTGATTGATGTTATCTCATAATGTTGCATTCAATATTACAAAAGAAAAGACCACAACGAGTCTTATGGAGACTCTTTCTAATATGTATAAAAAATCGTCCACCTCAAATAAAGTTCATTTGATGAAGTGATTATTCAATTTGCAGATGACAAAAGGTACATTGGGAGCTCAACATTTCAATGAACTTAATATAGTCACAACCCAATTGAGTTCAATTGAAATCAAATTCAATGAATAAATACAAGCATTGATACTTTTGTCTTACCTACTAAAAGGTTGGAATGCTATTGTCATAATTGTAAGTAGTATATAGGTCATCCGGATGAAAATCAACAATATTTGTGATTTGGTTCTTAGTGAAGAGTGATAAATCTCATTTTCTTCATACTTTTCTAGCGTATTTTGTAGTTGAAAACAACAATATTTATTTTCTTTAATAAAAAAGACTTGTAACAAATCTTTTATAAAAACTACATTGTTTAGCCAAAATTCTACATAGAATGTCTAATATGTTGTTTTGCTAATTTTTGTATATTTTTTGAGTTGATTTGTGATGCATTAGATTCCTTTCTTTAAGAGCTTTAATGAAGATTTTGGAAGGATGAAGATTGAAGTTTTAAACTTCACAAATGAAGCATTAGAGGATTGCAACAATTCCAAACCATTAGATGACCAAAGATACAAAGCAGTAGACAATCAACATTTTCATTAGACGGTTAAATAAATAGAAAATCAATTTTGTATTTTCTTATGTAGTAATTTTAGTGGGCCTATTTTGACTTTAGCTTCTTTGGCCCATGTCTTAACTTATGTCAGACTATATAAATAGGAACTTAATACTTGCAAAAAGAAAAAATTATATTAATCATTCAATAGAATTCCTTTAAAGATTGACATATAAAGTTTTAATACTAAATACGTTTTCATTTCAAGTATTCATATCAAACATCATACATAAATGTCTCACATGGACCACATCGCACAGGTAGGCCACACGTGGACCACATCGCACAGGTAGGCCACACGTGGACCACATCGCACAGGTAGGCCACACATGGACCACATCACTTATTTAGGCCACACGTGGACCACATCGCACATGTAGGCCACACATAGACCTATTGTCTTCCGGAAGACTCATCAAGTATGTCCTACCAGAGTCTAACATCTAATTTAATACCCAACCTTAGATTACCAGCGAATCTAAGGGAAAGGATCAAGGTAAGTTCAAACATTCAATACCGAATGTCTACCAACGATCCTAATGTGTATGAACTTCCTTATCAGCTTATCACTGTTAGAGTTATTGCAAAATTGAAAAAGGAAAATATCTAATAACGTATTGCTCAAAGCCCGTTGGAATTGTAGAGATTTTCGGATGGTGCAGAACTTGAACGTGGTTGTTGGCACTCTTTTCTTGAACTTTGTAGCAATTTCTAAGCAAGGAGGTATCTTTTTGAAAGTTGGGAGCAACTGAATTTGCAAACTGCTTCCTCCAATTTCGGTTCTCTCTCTTCACAGTTGCAAAACACTCTCCCACTCCTCATTTCCCATCCTCTATAAATAGAGGATCCCCTTACTTCGAAAATCACACCAAACCAAGAGCTCATCTTCTCTTCTTCCTATTTTCTCTTCTCTTTTTCTATTTCTTCTTTAGATATCTTGGGTATTTTTGCTTTAAAGAGCAAACTTGCTAGTTCTGAGATCCTATGTTCTTAATTGAGAAGTTCATGTTGTATCTTGGGGGACTTGCGCATTTATCGTAGATAAGTCCTTAAGGACAGTGATATTTTATCACGCCTCCGAAATTTTAGTTTGTTAATTTTTCAGCCGTCTTTTACAACAATCACTACCTGATATCTTAGTCTATGTGACTTAGATCATGAGTGAAGCTATAGGATCTCTTTTAAACATAGATGTGTTATACTTAATGTACACAAACAAGTAGAAACTCATATATTAATATTCGTATGGCATCAATTTCATCATTCCATCATTCATATTAATATTCATTCAATATACAAATCATATTATACAATCATCTTTCCATCATCAAAACAATACTTAATTACTTAATCATCAAAATTTACTATTCTAACAAGTTTACACAACATAAAATTAAATATTTAATCAAATATCATCCAAGAACTTCTTTACCACCAGAACAATATATAACTACTAAATTCATCAAAATTAGTTATCTCTATATTTTCAAAATCAGTTATCCCCACTACCATGGTTTCATTTCAACCAAAATGGTTACATATAAACATATAATTCATCATCACACATCATATCAATTCAATCAAAAGTTCTCGTATCTTACTTTCTAACATCATTACTCAAATCAGGTCAATTAATCACACCAAATCAAACTTATTTAGTGCTCAAGGACGAGTCAGACCTGCAAGAATGACTTAAACACGGATAATCACATATTCAAATCTTATATCCTAAAGTTCTATTTGAAAGTAACTAACTAGTATAAAAACAAGTTATTAGCTTCCCTTACCTAAGATGATGATTCCCAAAACAATTTCTTCAAACTGATTAATGGCACTAACTCAGTCTCTAGGTATTTAGACCAAGTTACCCAAACAAAACTAGATTTCAGTATGATCTTAGTTAAGTTGAGAGAAATACTTTTCTCAACTGTCACTACCAGGATTGATGACAAAAACTTAAAGAAAAAATAAAAAACAAGAAATCTTTAAAACAAATAGAAACTTACTCTGTTTGAAATTCCAATCAGATAAAAATGATTTCTGACTTCTCAACTACTCCATGATATTATTAGCTTTTAAAACATAAGCTATGGAAAGAGAAAAGCTAAAAAAAAGATAGAGAGATTTTGAAAGTGTGAGAAAGGCACAGAGAGAGTGAAAAAACTGAATAGGTGCATCACACTATTAATAATATTAATAATAATTCTAATAATAATAATAATATTATTATTATTATTTATATTAACTATAATAATAATAAAATTAATTAAAATATTAAATGTAATAATAATAATAATAATATCATAAATAATAATATTAATTATAATATTAATAATAATAATAATATTAATAATAATACTAAAATAATAATAAAAATTGGATTAATTGAAAGATAACGTGAAGTTAATTTACGCTATTTATATTATAATTTTTTAATATTAGATAGTGTAATACTAATTTAATCGTGGAAACGACAATAATCAACCTGCCGTGGATAAAAGATACTCTCAACATCTTCATGATGTAACAATTCCTAAAAAATCAAACTGTAACAGTTTCACCTTCCATGAGGATCATGGAGAAGACCGTTTATAAGTATGTCCATCTTCCTCCAGTACAGAGCCTCGAATATAGTGTCAAAGAAAAGATGAAATATAGTGAATTATGTCATGTCCTTCACGTTCAATATATACGACTAGAAATATGTACTCAATAAAACTTTTGATGGCGGTCTAATCGAGGTAGAAGTTGTTCATGCGTAAAATCAAAAGATGTATTTTGATACCACCAGTCAAGCTTCATCTTTCAAATTGTCTACCAAGAAAACCTACTGTATGATTACTAGTGAGAATCTTTACATCTTCATCCAACACAAACATATTTTTGTAGATGATACCACAACCTTCTTCCTGCAAGAATCTAGATTCTACATCTTCCAAAAGAGTTGCAAAAGATTTCTAAAAGTGTAGCTATCATATATACTACCTTTTAAAAGTATTCTTAGAACACAAACTATAACGTTCTTAAATAAAAATTAAATTTTATTAATATTTTAGTTAATAAAATACGTAAGAAACAATACGTAGTTCCTATTATCTACTCGTCGTCGAACAATGTATTTCATAAACACCAACCCATTAAAAATCAGTACATTTCATTCCATCACAAACACAAAATCAGCGGCTTTTTTCAATAACCACCTGAGATGGCAATGAAAAAAATCTAGAAATCAATGCAGGTGCGGTGCATAATTCAAACACATAAACAAACAATAGAAAAGTTACACAGTGAAAACTGAGACTCATTTATTTGTTCAGAATTGAATGTCAATTAATGTAGCCATTTTTTTTGGCTAGGAAAGAGGAGCTCTATGGGGAGCCCCCTTTCTTCTGCTCCCAAGAGAGATGAAGAAGCCATTTGTGTTCTTCTTGTTGGTGTTGGCAATGCTAGTGGTAGCCTCAGAGGAAGTGGGGACAAATTGGGTATAGCAATCAACTCTTAGACCCTCAAACTGCAAAAATGTAAGATCAGATTCAATAATGCTTGACAACCCAAACCCTCACATCACATACCATGTGATCAACCTGCTGCAATTACATACAATTATTTTCTGTGGGCCGGCAACAACCTTGTTTTTCATCTTCACAAATGTATGTTCTTCAACTATGGTTTTAAACTCATCACCAGAAACAGAAAATTAAAGCTGCTGCAACTTCTAACATTGTTTATTTGTTTGCTTCCACTCACATTTTAAGTTTTCAAGACAACAAAATATACTATTGTTAGTTCCTACTGATAGAAACCAAACAGGTTTAGGTGCTTCAACTATATATAGTCTAACTTTTCAAAATACATTTTTATTGTATGTGGACAATATAATTAATTTTATTACCATAAAATAAAGTTATTAAGGTGGTACTATGAAAAATTAAAAATAATTATTTATTATTTTATTTTCTGTGAAAAATTAAATTTTTTTTTCTTATCATGACATTCCCATATACTATAATAATTTTTAACTGTTTGTTACAAAAGCATCATACCTTTAGGAATAACTAGAAAGTTTAGGAAGAAGAAAAGTGAGAAAAGAAAAAGGAAGTTTAGTGAGACCTACATAAAAAAAAAAAATATCTCTTCAACTGATAAAAAAGGTGTGTAAAATAATAGTGGGATCCATTAAGAAAATGTCATATATACCATCTTGTTTTGGATTACACAAAAATAGTAGTAGGACCTAATGTGTCACTATAATATACACTCACACTTCTTTTTGTTCTACCTCTTCCATAAACCTCCCATTCAAACAATTTCAAAATATATGCATATTACAAGAAAGCATAAAGTAATTAGTCTGTTAATGAATAAAATTTTAAGACTCTAATTAAATATATGGATGTAAACTATCTCAAAAAATAATTTTTTTATCTTAGTTTTGACAAACTCATGGTTCTAGGTACTGAAAAATGTCATCAACTTGAAAAAGACGTCAGTGTATGCAAAGAATAGTTTCTGAATTTCGTAATGGACATAAGTAATTAATTTTACTAAAAGAAGAAAGTTCCCTTTACATCATTATGTTTCATATTGTATTTTATAGTTGATTAGAATGGTAGGTCATGTAAGAAGCAAGGTTACTTAAAAAAAGTGTTGACAAGTTAGTGAATCTTGACCAGTAATTTGTTTGTAAGAGTCAATAGGCAAACAACAACAAAAGAAGGAGTTGAGAGGGGAAGAGAGAGAGGGGTAAACAGTGACATGAGACAAAAACCTTGCATGACAGAGAACAGAAGTGAAAGGGCTCCTGAAGAATCCTGTCACAAGTGCAGCAAGTGTTGGCAGTGCCTTTAAATGACCTTGACTGTGGCCTCTGATTTAAGAATATCACTTTGGCACCGTTAATGGTGTATGGCTGCCATCCAATAAACCAAACCATTAATTGCATTAAACTCAATGTAATTATGTGATCATCATTCACTTTTATCACAAAAATATGGTCTTAATTTTGTTAATTGGTGTTAATTAGTGGACCTTTATTCATGCATTTTTTTATGACAGAAAAGGTTATGTAATTTCTTGAAAAGAGTTACTTTTGTCCGACCTGAATGTTGGAGCAATCGACGAGCTTTTCTAGGTCGCCCAATCGAACCACGTCATGGTACACATACCTTCTCACCTGTAGAATCACACCAACAAAACTCTCCATTAATCTTTCGATCTCACACGCACGAACATGAACATGCATGTATCTACACACATGATTCAATAATAATGTAAATTCTTTTACATGTGCGGTGTGGTTAGGTGAATTTGAATTTTGAAGGAAACTCCTATTTAAAGATAAATAAATTTTTTTAAATTAAAATTAGTTTATATACAAACTAAACCATTTTTTAAGGTATCTATATAATTCGTATAAATTAATTTTAATTTAGAAACATAATACTTTCTTTTTTAGTTTTCTTTGAACAAACTGTTAATCTACTTTACCACGGGACGTTTTTAAAAAAATATATTAAATGATTTATCTGTTCGAGTTATTCTACCTTGTCTCTATTAGCATGTTTAGAATCTGATCACCCAACCATATTTTAATGAATAAAACCATGTTAAACTTTTAAAAAAACACAAAAGCAATAATATGTAACATCATCTGAATGAGGACAACCGAAACGCCAAATCAAACATCTAGTGTCTTAAAACTCTCCCAATATTAAGAATTGATCATTTAAACCAATTTTGAAAATAAATTTCAAACTTCAAAGAATCATTTCATTTCTAGCAAATCTTAAATATATGAAGATTAGAATTTAAGGAGACTGTGGTGAACAGTAGTAATATAGAAGAAGCTTCGGGAACATATAGAAATAATAATAAAGTATAGAGATATAAGGGGAATTGGGAACAATTTGGTCAAAGCTTTCGCTTTCAATGAAAGGAACAGCTGAGAAAGCTTTACAGGCGAAAATGGATAAAAAAGAGATTTTCCGTTTATGTCAAAAAAACCAAAGACCAACAAGTGAAAATCAAAGAAGACATGGTGACCCTTCTGGGAAACCATGTATGCATAAACATTTATATATGTGAAACAATAAATACATGCAGACAACACTATTAGTTATTCATTAATCAACCAGGAAGACAGACATTTAATTTTGAAAAGGAGAACTTAATAGTTTAAAAGGAAAATAAAGTAAAGAAAATCCTATAACAAGGCTAGCAGAGACAATTAATGAAAGAAGGTCACAATTTCAATTTGGTAACTTTATTTAAAATGAACAAAGAGGACTCATCTTGTTCTCACACTTTCTTGTTTTGTAATGAAAAAACAAAAGACATCAAAATATAAATTTGCAGTAACAGATTCTGGTAAGACACAGTGTTAATTTCATTAACACTTAGAATAGAGAAAACACAAAAAATCTTAACTCATCGATTGTAACGATGAAAAAAGAAATAAATCTGAAACATCCTCACAAGATTCATGTTAAATTTTTTTGTAAGAGATTATCCAAACAGTTTGAGAATCAGCCTACAACCATTTGGTTAAAAAAATTACTTCTGAAAGTTCTATGACTGACAGTCATCTTGATTACTCAAAAAGATAAAAACAAAACTCAGGAGAATCAAAGAAAAATTGTAAAAAATTCCAAAAAATTGAAAGTTGGTGATAATCAAAGAAAACAGCACATGCAAATGAAGATCCAAGTGAGAAGTGAAAAAACAGCACATGCAAAGACAGATTTTGAAGGAAGTCCATGATGAATTAAGAAATAGCCAGAAAGATTGAAGAAAAAGAAAAGAATAGATATATGAAAGTGAAATTATTATATGATGATGATGATGACCTGAAGAAGGGAATGGGAACGGTGAGAAGGGAGACAGTGGGGGCAGATGCTAAGGTAACAGTGCAAGCAGAAGACGTTCTTCTCGTTCTTCTTTTGATTCTGGTGGACCCCACAAGCACCAAAGAATGTCTCGGCCATAAGTCTCTCTAGCCATGCAGGTTTCACATTCATGTTTCCTCCAGATGAAGCTTCACTGCAGCCACTGCCCTTCATTGATCTTTGATCCAAACCCACCTTCTTCTTTCTCTCTCTCTTTTTTACTCTACTCCTCTTAAGCTCACACTACTCAATTACCAATCCTCTATATATACATCTACTTTCTCTCATGGATACTAATTTTAAATTAAATTATAATGCCACTCTCTCTTTTACTCCGCCATATATACATATTTTCATAATAATTATTGTTTTAATTTTAAATTTTAAAAAGGTTCTCAGTTGCATCAACCAAAATAATAGGTGATAAATATGCACACAAAATGAAAAAAAAAAAAAAAATGGGATGGCAGAATCTAAGAAGAGATATGTAGCTAACTTCTGTATTTTCTGCTTGACTTGAACAACTGTTTGCAAAATTCATTTTAATTAAAATTGATTTATTATTACTTTGCTTTTGGTATCTTGTCTCTTGTTATTAACACAAGTTAATTATTTTCACTCCACATTGGATAGACAATCTTAATATGTTTCACATAAAGTTAAAGATTGTTAAGTATTCTTGTTTTAAAAAAGATATTAATCCAACATACAAGGGAAATGGCTGGGCTAGGACAAGGGAGAATAAGGTTTTGTTTAATTTAGGAAAGAAAATAAATGAAAGAAGAGTAAGAAGGGATAATTTTAAACTCATTGGTAAGAACTAAAAATAAAATAAATAAATATAATTTTTTGCTCTGGTTATATAAAAATTAAATATATAAAACACTTAAATATATCTAATAATAAAAATGAATTTAAAAATATAATATTACAATTTGATCAATTAGTTAAAATAAATAATGTTAACATAATTATTTTGAAAAGAATGTACTGAAATAATTATATAGTTTGATGACACTGCAGAACAGAACCCGTCATTATTAGTACATTTTCTTACCTAATTTAAGTATATTAAAATTAAATTTTCTTTTTCAAACTTATTGTTGAGTTAAGATAATTTAAAATTATTAACCTTTAATATTCTTGTTTAGATAGAGCATTTCAATAATTATATAATATATATATATATATATATATATATATATATAAATGAACACTAAATAATGTTAGAGATGTGGATAAAAGAGTTTCACTACACAGCTAAAATAATATAAATTTTAAGAAAAAAATATAGTTTTTATCTATTAAAAATAGTCTAGTTGATATTACTTAAAAGATTCTTAACAAAAATGAAATGAGAAGTGATTCTAACTTACATATAAAAATAAATAAATTTAGCAATGTGAGCTTAAAAATAATTTATACCAACATTAATTAAACAACATTCATTTATATCAGTAAAAAATAGTTTTATTGATATCAATAAAAAAACAAACTTGTATTCTATGAATTTTCTCTTAAATTTAGAGAAAAAAATAATTATTGTTATTTTCTCAAATTGTAATACTTAATGTTGCTGGTGTAGTTTGATCTTTGAAAAAAAAAAAAAAACTAGAGTTTTGTTGGATTTTATTTTATGAAAGTATCATAGGAAGCTTTTGGCTAATTGAGAAGTTAGATCTAGGTAAGAGAAATTAATAATTATATCTATTCAATGTCTTGATTGTTTGGTATTTGGATGATATATTTTTCAAATATTAATTAAGTAATTTTTATTAAAAGATAAATTATAAAAAAAAATATGATATTATCAAATATTCAATATTAAAAGGATATTTTTTTTCTTATTATCAAATATAAAAAAAGAAATTATAATTACATTGATATCAAATTAGAGTGTATTAAATACTAATTGAATAAAGATTAAATAATTATAAAAAAAAGTAAAAATGATTAAATGTGTGTTTTAAGTTATGAAACTATGAACTAATGAAAAATTAATATAAGGTTTTTAGGTTACCTAGTAAACTAAATGTATTTTAGTAATTTAGAACGGAAAAAAATATAAGCACAAAAATATATATACCTATCATAGTCTACATGCCATATTGATACTCATATCGAGGTAATCTAGAAATTCTCTATCAAAATTATGATGTGTTTGGACAGTACCTATGAGTCTGTGTTTATTTGTCACCTCTATTACTTTGATCTGGGTAGGTGTTAGTTTTGGTACAACATGCTTATACAAATGTGTCTATCTAAAAACATCATGTGGTGATTGTATTTTGTGAAGTGAGATTGTATCTAAGGATTTTAACTTTTATTTACAATATTTCAGATGACATTGATTATTAGGAAAGTTATTAACAATGTAACAATATAATTCAATATACATATATATATATATATATATATATATATATATATATATATATATATATATATATATATATATATATATATATATATATATATATATATTTATATATGTATAAATAATATT
>Ga0099825_1007515_pt1 | contig 13246 bp, 9 predicted proteins | sample SiratroredBW_FD_76838 | JGI IMG/M metagenome (GOLD analysis project Ga0099825, IMG submission 76838) | Root nodule microbial communities of legume samples collected from California, USA - Siratro red BW | ecosystem: Host-associated > Plants > Roots > Nodule | place: USA: California | collected... | reverse complement strand
GAAAAGGGAAAAAATAAAAGAGAAAAAAAAAAAAGGGAAAATCATAAAAAGGGGAAAAAAAAAAAAAAAAAAAAAAACTTACTGAGAATTGAGGCTGACGCAAATTCGATTGTCGTAGGAAGCGACCGTGATTGTGAAAATTTACTTTTATGTTTTTGTGTTCCGTGCAGAGAGAGCAGATTCATTCAGAACAGAGGAGGGGGGTTCACCTGAGGACAACCATATCAACCCTCCTGTGTGCCTCACCTTACGTGTCACTTCCTCATCAAAAGTCAACCTTTTCACTTTAGTCAATTTTCCAAGTCCTCAAGTGGACACGGGCCAGGCCCAGTGTGATTTGGACTCGGCCCATTTTCACAACCCACCCGTGTTACGTTTTTCATTTTTCGCCATTTTCAACTCACTATATCTTTTATTTTTTTAGTTGCTGAAATGTTTTTTAATTATTAATCATCATTATTATTATTATTTATTTTGTGTTTAAATTCATTCTATTAAATGCATTTGAAGAAATTATTATTTTGTTAATACATATATTTAGTTCTGAGACATCTTTTAATACTACTAAATTAGTAGTAAAGGTTTATATTGAGAATCTGATTCCCAAGTTGTCCTGTTTTTTTGAGAAAGATGAACACGAAAACGAAACGTAATTAATTATCACCACTCCTGCAAACTCTATATTATACACGCATTCTTTGATTCCCCTTTTATAAGCTTAAAATTGACGCACTTTAACAACAAACCAAACACACTACAAAATTGTTCAATGATCTGTTCAAATGTCAAAAAGTGATGGTGTTTGGAAGGTAGGTCAAAAGATGCATGCATGGATGATCCTTGTAAGTGAAATTCAATTTACCTAAAGTTATGCCAATGTTATGGTACGTGCACGAGAGGTGTTTTTATGCTTGCAAATTCATTTGGGACTCCTAGGTTTTGTTCTTTTAATATATCATCTAATAAGATTTATTGAATCTGTATTATATAAATAAAGGAACTTTCATTTTATAAATTAATTTTATGAAGATAAATTAAACTTAAAATTACGTTGTAATATTAAAGATGCAAATTTTAGTTTATATTTTGAATGCTGTCTTAGAAAATAGTGGTAAAAGGAACATGTATTGTTGTGTGTTGAAACATAGTATCGTACTCTATTGAGTTTTGTTGTCTTATTCCCTGTTTGTTTGTTTGTTTTGTGTGGGTTCTTAGTTCTGAGTGTTTTTCTGATTACCCAAATTGTTATTTGTTTAGGCAAAGTAAGTAGAATGAGGGAATAGGAGTACCTTAACAGTGCATTGCGTCCACACCTTTTGTTTTGTCCTTTTTTTTCATAACTTTTATTCTCTTTACATCATACCGAAAAAACACACTACTTAACGTGGGTAAGCTTATTTGTTTTTCAAAAATCTCTAAATTATATTATCTAGAAAACTCAATGCATTTTCCAATTTGAATAATATATATATATATATATATATATATATATATATATATTAGTTTATTATTATCAAATCATAAACTGAAAAACGTGCACGCTTGCGTCTGACCGTAAGGTAAGCATGGTATAACATCAATGCCATAATAAAATATGACACATAATGGTACATATGATAACATCAATTAAGTTTGACTTTTTTTTTTATATATATACCCCACTAGAAAATTAAATTCACTTTCCATTAATTAATGACTTTTTAAAACTATTAGATGTTTATCAAGTTTTTTCATGTAAAAGTAAACAAATATTTTGTTTTTTTTAGTGAGGAACACGTGATAAGATTGAGAAAAGTAAACCTTATTGTGAAGTCATCAATTACTAGAAGATAAATTCTAATAATATTCAAATACAGAATGGTAAAAATTTAAATGATAATGACAATAGATAAGAAAAGATTATGATAGTCTTTGGTGAAATGATGTATATATAAGAATTTGTACCTCAAATTATTAAAGATATTCAATTCTATTATTATTATTATTATTATTATTATATATCACATTTTTTAACAACTAATATCCTTCAAAAACATCCGTACCAAAATTGATTTAGTTACGAGTGTGAGAGTTGGGAAAGGATTTTAAAATTAGATTGGTGATAAACTTAATTAAGATATTGTAGTTTGAATTATCAATATTAATAAAATGATATGATAATGCATAAATGCAGAATTATAAAGTTTTTTTCTTTTAATTTGGTTTCAAAAAGTATAAATCATGATAAAAGATAGTCTAATAATAAAAAACTGAAGAATTTGTTTATCTAGACCAAAAAATGTGCACATTTGTTACTATTATATAATAAAACATAAAAGATTAATGTACTACAGAACAAGTTAATTATAAAATAGATGTACTTTACCAAAATATATCAGTAGGTATATTTACATAATATACTAAAAAGATTGATATGAAAAATCTAAATTTGACTAAAACTAATACCAGGACATGTAACAATATCTACTTATGAGATACAATTATAGAAAAAAAAAACCAACATATAAAAGGATGAGTTATAACAAAAAATAAAATATATATTAAGACGTGTTTTTGTAATAATACATCTCATATTAAACAGACACTAATTTTAATATTTTAGTGCACTATAAATATATAATAAATCTAAGCACAGTTGAATTCTAGGTACATAATAATATATGAATCTCTTATGGAATATTTGTATTGAATATGTTTTATCATATATTAATATTTAACTTAATCTAAGTTTTATCAAAAATAAATTTAAGACTCAATGATCAAGGCGATTTTATCACAATCGATATTTTTGTATCTATAATGCATCCGAACATGCAGGAAATTCCTTCCTAGTTTCTCATTCTCTGATATATTAATTTACATGACTTAAGTTATAAGTTAAACAAAGATAAATTTTGTTACATCTTAAATTTCTTTAAGTAATATTCACATCTAGTCATCCTTGTTTAAATGATTGATTTTTGCTTAACCGAAATTATACAGAAAAATTAATTACTTTGTCTCTCTCTTTAACTAGGATACTTTCACTTAAAAAATTATTACGTAAATAATAAAAATCCACAATTGTAAATTCTATATCTTTATTTTATTTTCTCCGACATGAGATATATCTGCTTAAATGAAAATAAACCAAAAAGAATGTTTTGCAAAAATGTAAAATGTTTCTACAATCTATGAAATCAATCAAAAGTAACTCACAATCTTTTTAGAAAAAACAAACACCGTTATATACTTATTTTTACAATTCATAACATCAATAATTATAATACCTCCTTAAATTTTGAATTGGATATTCAAAATAAATAAAAAAGGGAGCAAATCAATATATTAAATAAAATTTTACCAACTCCATCAATTTCTATTTATAATATTAACATCAAGTTAATAGCCATAGATGATCTAATTCCAAAGTTGATATCCTTAAACTCAAAAGCAACATATATCAACATTTAAAGTAAAACTTGTTTAATCAAATACTTATTCAACTCTATAACAATATACTAAATTCTTATATTTTAACTTCTACCAAAATTCCAACTTAATTAAACGAAGTAAATAAATTAATTTCTCTTACTTAATGCCAAACAATACTCTAAAAAACCAAAACAGGTATAAGTTTCTAACTTCAATGAGAAAAAAAATTAAAAAGGATCAACTACTAAAACAAAGAAAAAGTACAAAATAAATCATATACAAAGTAAATTAAAAGACAATATTAAAAATAGACTTATTTTATTTTAAAATTCAATCCAACAAATGTACTTATTGTTTTGCTATGAAAGTTGGACTTAGAATAAAGAAAATAGAACTAAAAGGGAAAAGAAAGATCATACAATTTGTTTTTTTATAAAAAAAGGAAAAAGGTGAAAAAAAATAGAGTAAAGAAGAAGAGAAAATAAGGAACGGATCTATGAGTCCTTGAGTCTTAAAGTTCAAACATCACTTAAATGTCATCATGTAATCATTTTTATGAAAGTAAACCAAATTAATAAAAAATTTAAATAAATAATAAAAAGGAAGACCAAAAATAAACTACAGATAATGTAAAATAATCAAATGTACAATCTACCTAGAAAAAAAAAATATCAAAAGCATAGTACCATAAATTTACAATACTAAATAAAATTAGTTTTATTGGAGGTTAACATTTTGAATTATATAAAAATATAAACAAATACATTATGATACTAATAATATACCTTATTATTTATTATTAACAATATAGTTTAAAAAATGAGGTTAATTTTACCTTTTATCAATTAAAATATATATATATATAAAAACTCATAGAATCATCAATAATCAAAGTACAATAAGCGGAATTAAACTCTAGTTCAAGTTTTTCCCAGATTCTAACTTATATTCTCCACTTTTGACTGCTTTTCAGGTTATATTTTTTTGACTTTTTTTTCCTTCAGTTCTGTTTTATAATTTATCTAAACCAACTGTACTGGTTTTTTCTGTTCAATTTGTTGGTTTTAAATTCAAAACTGAAAGGAAAGATAAGTAGCAACTAAATTGAAAAAAAGAAGAATTTAACTTTTTTAAAAATTAAGAAAACAATTTATCAAAAAAAAACATGATCGAATACATAAAAGTGAAAAAGAAGATTACGACTTGCTCATATTAATTTTCAAATGAATAAAACCAGACTACATAAACAGTAACTAATTTTCTTTTACTTTAAAGAAAATCTTAGACCGTTGAGATTGAACAAAATCCTAATAAATAAAACTTAAATTTAATTAAACATATACTTTTTTTGACACATTAAATATTGAATAATTGAATGTTGCAAACTTTAATTTGATGTGGCTGCTAAAAGTATTAGTAGTTTAATTCGAAATATATTAGAAGTGGGGTGAGTGTGAGAAAAGTAAGTTTGAATATAAAAAGAGGGTAGAGTCCAAATCCATCAGCATTCACGCCCCCAATCCAAACCAATCACCACCAATATTCAACAACTTGGTGCAATTTATGCTATAAAATGTATCAAATTGCATTAATTAATTAATTAATTAATCAATCAATTAATTAATCCTTATGAATACATTGCTCTTAAAATAATCCCACCTTAATTTCATTCCAACAAAAGATAAATAACAATAACATATCATTTACTAAAATTATCTCACTCTTTTAAATATCATAAATATTGATATAGTTTGTTAAAAAAAATTAAATTCTTATTGAAAAAAATATATTATGGTAATTAGAATTTTAAACCACTATCTTAACAGAAACCATTACCGGATTATGAGAACGTTGGTTGAAAGTAGTACGTTGAATCACAAAGATCATAATTATGATTATTCTAAAAGTTTCAATATTTAATAAATTAGTTGGTTGAAAACCATTAAATAATAAATAACAATAATAAAAAAAGAAAATTTTCAGTGCAGAACTCCTTCTATATAATCCCCAACAAAACCAATGTTTTATTCTCTCTTTCTCTTCATCTCTCTCAAACATCTCTCAAACAGTGTTTCAAAGTCCAAACACATTCTCTCTCTTCCCATGGCCCTCAGCAATGGCATCCCTGCCACCGGCACCGGCCTAGTCCTCAGCTTCGGCGAGATGCTCATCGACTTCGTTCCCACCACCTCCGGCGTCTCCCTGGCGGAGGCTCCCGGCTTCCTAAAGGCCCCCGGCGGCGCCCCCGCTAATGTCGCCATCGCCGTCTCCAGACTCGGCGGCAAGTCCGCCTTCCTCGGAAAGCTCGGCGACGACGAGTTCGGCCACATGCTCGCCGGAATCCTGAAGGAGAACGGTGTCCGCGCCGACGGGATCACCTTCGACCAGGGCGCCCGCACCGCCCTGGCGTTCGTGACCCTACGCGCCGACGGAGAGCGTGAGTTCATGTTCTACCGAAACCCCAGCGCCGACATGCTCCTCAAACCCGAAGAACTGAACCTTGAACTCATCAGATCTGTATGAATCTTTTCCCTCTCACTCTCTACTTTCTGGCGATTTTTCTCTTCACCTTTTCCCGGAAAACCAAGTCTTTTGTTTTATGCTTCTGTTCGTGATTGAGATGTGTGACCTGTGACCGTGATGTCACGCGCGTGGGAGTACACGTGGGCGTGAGTTTTGAGATGCTGCCACGTGTGCAGTGGGGTCCATCACTAGATCTAGGATTCACGAGTAGGAGTCACCACCCTTTCGTTACGTTAAAGTCTTCGAAATCGATGATTTTCTTTAATATGAAATATCACCGAACGACACCCATAATGAACTTTGGTTGGTGGTGGTGGGTGGGGTTGGTGGAAGATCGCGGCACGTGAGTCACGTGCCAGATCCATTTGGAGATCGATCTGTTTCCTTTCGATCCAACAAAACAAAACAAGTATAGTACTGTTGCGCAACCAGAGTTTTTTTGTTTTTGTTTTTTTTTTTTTCTTTTTCAATTTTCAATTTTTTATTTTTTGTAAGGTTTTTTTTATTGGCCGTTCGTGGTTGTGCACGCACTAGGGTGAGAGTGGGATTTGGGAGGATGAATTATGTGTTTTGTGTTGTTTATCTGTTTGACTATTGCTAGATCATTTTATGTTGTGTTTTTTAGTCTTCTGTCATGACCCATGCTGTGTTGGCTTTGACCAACATCCCCACGCGATTCTAGCCTTTTATTCTCTTTTCTTTTACTATTTGTTTTCCTTTGATTTAGATAAAAAATGTTGAGAAAAATTGGAAATGGTTTTGCTTGTTTTCAACTGCAGCGAATTTGGTGTTTGATTGAATCCCGAAATGTAAGCAATGATCGGTGGAACTGATAAAAGTGTGTACATATTTACCTTGTGATTTCTATCATTATGAAAAAGAGCAAAGTTTTTGAGATTGCATATGATTTTCTTGATTATATAATGTATACGGCAAATATCCTTTATAAAAATATAAAGGGAATGTCAGTATAATATTTCTGAAATAATCAAAAGGGTCACGGCCTATCACGTGGAGTAAGGATTATGATTACAATAAACAAATAAAAAAAAGTATATGATTTCAGTGGGTGGACAATGAAATGAATTATGTATTGATGAATGTTATTATTGATGATTGTAAAAGTGATATAGGATTTGGCAGAGTGAGATAGGTGGGTGTCTAACTGAAACTTGACATGGCAGGCAAAAGTTTTCCATTACGGATCAATTAGTTTGATCGTGGAGCCATGCAGATCAGCACACTTGAAGGCCATGGAAGTTGCCAAAGAAGCTGGGTGCCTGCTCTCCTATGACCCCAACCTGCGTCTCCCCTTGTGGCCCTCGGCCGATGAAGCTCGCAAGCAAATACTCAGCATATGGGAGAAGGCTGATTTGATCAAGGTCAGTGATGTGGAGCTTGAGTTCCTCACAGGAAGTGACAAGATTGATGACGAATCTGCTTTGTCATTGTGGCACCCCAATTTGAAGTTGCTCCTTGTCACTCTAGGAGAAAAGGGTTCCAGATACTACACCAAGGTAAAAAACAACTTCACTGTTGAATTACCTATTCCTTTTGTGTCTTTTATCACTGTGTTGGATATTGGATGCTTTAATGGTGTCAGAGTATGGTAGATCCGTAGATTTTTGTTGGGTTTGGTGTGATGTGTCATGGTCATTCTGAATGCTTTGCAAGTAAGATAGATAGGCTTGTAAACAAGTTGCTTTCAGGCTGGGGCGGGGCCACCATGTGTTTGTCTGCTTCTCATCATCCTTTCCCTCCTTTTCATCAAAATAAATCAAGCTCTCTGTGCTTGCTTTATTTTCACTTGTTACGTCATTCAGGGTAGCTCTGCAATTTCCAGCCCCACTTTTGGAAAGATTAAAATTTGAATATCCTGCAATAGAGAGCACATCAAAACGGGTTGTCGTTTGTCATGAAGCCATTTCTCGCCCCAAATATCGTTGAGGGCTATAGTTTTGCATATGCTGTGGCCTACAAACAAAAATTGAACTGTCTGCGTTTGTTTTTTATCTATTGTTTTTAAAATAACCTGTTTTGTAATATTGTGTGGTACTTTTACCTTTAAACTGAGGAATTTGTTCAGGCAGGTATCTAACGTCTTCACGTTTTAGCGGGTCTTAATTAACAATAATTGTGCTGTCTCTTGAATGTCTTCTGTTCTGAAACACTAATGTGTTGTTCTTCATTTTTGCGTAAACCAGAGTTTCAAAGGATCAGTAGATGCTTTTCATGTCAACACTGTTGATACAACTGGTGCCGGTGATTCCTTTGTTGGTGCTCTGTTGTCCAAAATTGTCGATGATCACTCCATCCTTGAAGTAAGTGCTTAGCTACCACATTCCATAAATAACTTATTTTATACTAATTTAATAATCTTGCTAAAATAAAAAGTAATAGATGTACGGATGCCGTTAAATTGATGATCGATCAATTTTTTACTTACTAATTTCAGGATGAACCACGGTTAAGAGAAGTACTCAAGTATGCTAATGCATGTGGAGCAATTACAACTACCAAAAAGGGAGCAATTCCCGCCATTCCCAAAGAGGAGGATGCACTGAAACTGATCAAAGGGGAATAGAATCTTTGGACAAAAATCTCAATCATTTCGTTTTCTTCCCCCAATGTTTCAATTTTCCTCAATGTTTCCGTCGGATTTGCTTGCTATCAATTTACGAGGGAATGCCTCTTGATTTTCTTTAGTACTTTTGTTTTCTTCCTGTGCACTGACGGCGAGATCATAGGTTTTCAGGTTTTGCCAAATAACGATTTCTATCAAGTTTTGAGAATTAGCAATGGAATGAAATAATGAATCATAAGCTCGGCCCACAGTTGCAACTTGCAACTTAAACTGTCTTATACTTTAATCGCTTAAGTTCTGCCTGGTTCAGTTCGAGTTTGCATAATTGTTTTTGCTACTATTGTTCACTCTTTACGCAGTTCAAAAGCATTAGTAACCCAGACAAAAATAATCCACTGCTGTATTCATTTTTTTAAAAGGAAATAAAAACCTGCCAATTCGACTTTAATATAACACCTAGGATTTGGTACAACACTTTTTCTATTAATTTTCCAGGAATTTAAAGTCTACGACGGGAAGATGTTTTAACATCAAAATTTCCTGTGTTACAACTTTTTAGTTATAAAATCGTGTAATAGTGTGCCAAGTATAGTCGTGACAAATAATCACTCCATGTGCGTGAGGAGATCAATTTATTTCCTATACGATTTACTAAACATGCTCGCTTGGTTCGAAACTCCTTGTGAATGCCTGAGATAATTATATAATCATGTGGATATGATCTATTCTCCAATTAAGGAAGACATTTTCTGATGTCCCTTTTGTTTGATCACTTAAATATGCCACCTCGCCTTCTACCTGGTGGGTTTCACCTCTATTCTGGCAGGTAGAGGTGACATCTATAAGACGATGGCTTGAGGATGACATTCACTAACCTCCATCTTTAACGACTTCCAAGCACTTGCACATCTTTCCCACTTAGCCTGCATGTGAGCCAGAAAAGCCTCTGCCCATTGTTCATTACTTCCTCTCAAGCTTAGATCATAAGGCACTGAAAAACTGCTTCAAAGTACTTAAAATGTTAGATATCCCCCCGATTGACTTCATATAACATTCCTATGACTCTAAATTCCATTCATTACTAACAGAAGACAACAACGCCACCATGAAGGTGATCAAGACTCGTCCAACACAAAACAAAATATTATGGTTGTGAAGGAGCTATTACCAGAACGTGAAGTTGAGTGGCGATTTAAGATCACCAATTAAAGCCAACGTCTGGCAGATGCATACTTAAAAAAAGAGTGAAAAGTAATAATGTGTGCATGTTGTATAACACTATTACATTCTTCAGTGACAAGCTCTTTGGGGGGTTGGGGGATGCAAGACAATTATCAGCCCAAGGTATCAACCTAATTCCTGTATTAGTTCTCAAATCTCAGGCCAATAGCCATGGTGTAAATTGCAATATATAATGCATCCCCACCTTGTTATTGTTAAAATCATCTGGCAAAAATACGATTATTCTACATCTCAGCTGAATACATGAAATAAAAAACTCATCTTAAAAATCATGGGAATTGCAATACTCGGTACAATTGTCACTTTTTCCACCTTTTGCTTCCATGCTAAAACATCTTTCGTCTATACTGAAGTTTACAAAAATTTAAAGTAGAAAAGAGCTTAAAGCAGTATTTACCTCAACAGCTCTTCAGCCTGGATCCCTTTCTTGAGAGTACTATTCCTGCAAGATCTCAAAACGAAGTGTTTTAATAGTTAACCCAACATATTTGGTAAGTAAATGATAACAGAAGAGCAAATATCACATTATCCTTGTTATGTACACCCCCTTCCCCCCATCTTGGTCTTATTTATTCTTTATCATACTCTCTCTTTTTGGGATAAAAAATATCAAAACAAACATATTCTGGAGAATTTAACACAGTTTCTACATCAAGTATATAATGGAAGTTTCATAATCTAAGACATGAACAAATGCCTGGGAAACAAACCTGCAGACAAACACTTGAAAAATATGAAGGTACTTGGTCGAAAGATTATAAATGGCATCTGCAATATGCTCCTTGCCAAACAGATAGACCACTGGATATCCTAGAAGCCATCTGAAGCAAGTAAATACAATAAAATGAGATACTCCTATCACATATGCGGAATAAGATGAAAATAGGTATGCCATTCTATCAACCACTGTTGAGACAGCATAAGTTCATAATGGTTTCTCAAATAGACCGAATTCAGTGACAACGCAAATTGCCTTCATACAAACTAGTTTTAGTGAGTGTATTACCGTGACATACTAATCTAGTCTCCAGGTACCCATAACACGTGACAATATTAACTTTCTAGTTTCATTGGCATTCAGGGTAAATATACCAGTGTATACTGTAGACAACAATTTTATTTGAATTTGAATCATCCCACTCCTTGAATTGAAAGAATCAGGTAGAACATAGTAAAATGTGATGATTGAAATCTGTAAAGTCTTGGAAGGGATAAGAATCTGCCGCAATGAACTACCCATTCAGCAGAAAAAGAAAAGTATAAGCTATAACATATTACAACATGCAAGCTGCATAACATTCCAGGCTAATAATGCCACAAACTCTACAGTGTACACGGAACACTATTTATAAGACAGAGCAGATAGATGGATAATCAGTAGAGTTGTGTGGAACAAGAATTTAATTTTAAGAGAGTCTTCCGTGAAGAATGGGAGCGAACTAATCAATCCTTTCTCACCACAATTTTGCAATCATACCACACTGATAGCAATACAGAAAATAGTAAAACAAAATGCGAAACCAGAAAATTGGCAGAGACCGGTTAGCATAATCCTTATAATCAGAGTCAGTCGAATCTACGTGCCATATGGGCGAAAAATATATTCAAATGAATGATAATAGGTGAAAATGTACATGTACATATATTGGTTGAAAGGGAATTAGAATTACCCATTCAAGGTCGGGATAGTGATGTCAGTGTTGTCCATGCAGTCACTGAGATCAATGCAGTCAGTAGTAGAACGAGAGGGTAAGCTCTGACTCTGACTCTGACAAGTGGCGTTGGTTTCATCCGTACATTTAACCTCTTGCGACGGCGAGGGGTCAGTGGTTTTCTCAGGAGAGAATATCGTCAAAAACAACCTCTGAATCGATACCAGCTGCATTGCTAACTGGCTTTCCTCAATTTTCGTTACCATCTGAAGACACGTAAAAATTATTAACGAAACTGAAAGCATGAAAAATGGTAGAAATCGGTGGAAGCAGTAAGACCTTAGGGTTTTCGGAATGAAGGTCGACAAAGAGCAACGGTTGGTTAGAATTGAAGGTTGAATTGAGAAAGTGCGTTAGTTCGGTTAGGTGTATTAAGTATATCATGTCCTGAATAACCATCAATCGTATATGCTCGAAAATCAGGGATTCCTGGAAGTAGAATTGAACATGAGATAACGAATAACAGATAAAAACAAATAAGAGAAAAATGAGAATAGAATGTAAGAGAAGAGGATTCACCTTTTGTGCGAGTTGGAGGAGGGAAGAGAGGTGGTGTTGGAGTTGCGGCATGATTCCGCCGTAGTCTACCATTACAACCGCTCGCATTCTTGTGATCAGAGCAAGCATATCTGCAGCCACGCCATGAAAGGAATCAGAATCAGCGGTGAAAGAAACAAGGAAATTGAACAGAGAGAAGTGAGAAAAAACCTAATTGCAAGCGACGCTTGGAAGAAGGTTTGAGGCGCCAATTGACATTGGTTAAACATGAATCCAACACCTTCATCCCTTCATCCAATTCTGATGCTTCCATTGGATTTTGGTTATCAATTTAATATCCTTTTTCTCTGATACCCTTCTGCTGTATATCACTTCAGTTCAGTTCAGTTGGGTGCAGTGCATTCCCTGCTTCCTACAGTTACTGTATCAATGTCAGATTTTGGGCAGCCCAGCCATGAGAGTGATTCTTCCTGCACCTCCACGACGACTTCCATAATTTTTCAGAATTCCAATTTTGAACATAAGTAAAAGACTAAAATGCCCTTCATTTTAAAACAAAAACAAAAAAGCACATGACATTCGGAGGTGCTGCGGAGGTGTTACGTTCGGAGGTGCTTTGTTAGTGAGAGTGAAGACATTGATGAAGGTTTAGGGTTGTGAGAATTATCCAGAGAGATTATAGAGGTGGAAGAAAACTGTTATAGGAGTTGCTGAAGAAGAAAACTGTTGCTGAGAGGAGGAAGGAGGTTGAGAGGAGGAAAAAGGTTGTATGTTCATCGTCGACGGTGCGTTCTAATTTTTTTTTTCAGTTCACAGGTTCTCCAAACCGCAACTTTAATGTTTTTTAAAGGCATTGCAGGTTCTACAACCCGTAACAAATTGTGTCGCACCTTCACTATTGCGGGTTCTACAACCCGCAATGTAAAATTTTTTAAAACACATTGCGGGTTGTACAACCCGCAATTTAAAAAAATTTCAAAATTGCATTGCGGGTTGTAGAACCCGCAATGTGTTTTGAATTTTTTATTTATTTATTTGTTCTATTAACTTAACATTAATTGTATATTTTATTTGAGTTGGTTTTGTAATTCTTTTGAATGAATTATGTAGTCTACGATGGAAGGTGACAAGTGTAGTAAATTTTCTGAAAAAGTAGATAAAATATCAGAAATGGAACAATCACATGATAGTGGTGTCATGGTTAACGAACATGAGTGTGGTTTTCATTTTTCAACAAATGAGGTAAATGAATTTGGTTATACTAAATTTTGTT
>Ga0099825_1007510_pt1 | contig 13249 bp, 4 predicted proteins | sample SiratroredBW_FD_76838 | JGI IMG/M metagenome (GOLD analysis project Ga0099825, IMG submission 76838) | Root nodule microbial communities of legume samples collected from California, USA - Siratro red BW | ecosystem: Host-associated > Plants > Roots > Nodule | place: USA: California | collected... | reverse complement strand
CTTTTTTTTGTAAATCTTTATATAAAAAAACATATTAAAGTTTAATTTATATATATAAAAACATCTTAAATAAAAAATAAATATATATATATATATATATATATATATATATATATATATATATTATAAATACTTAGGACTCTATTATTTCAAAAATATTATTTTCTTAGAAGAATTTTATGTTTTCATAGTCATAAAAAATCAAACTTATTTATGTGATATGGTTTTAAAAGTTAATTATATTAACGTGTTTCATAAAAGTAGTTTTGGTTAATTTATAATAATTTTAAATTATTCAAATTAAAAACTATAATATTACTAACTTAAATGAAATAAACCTACAAAATTTAATTTAATTTTTTAAGTTTAAATCAATAGACATAAACTTTTTTTATACAAAACAATTAGAAACTATAAAACACCACAAATTAAAGTAGACATTCCAACAAATCAAACCCAAACTTGGGTGAGAAATGTACAACTGTTTTTTTTCGTAGAAAATGTAAAACTTAACTCTGAGTGTTGAGTTTGAAATAAAATGGAGCCTCTTAAATCCAGCACGACCATTATCTAATCCAGGATTAACCTTTACAAAAAACTCACATTGAGCTTATTTTAGACACTTAAGGATAAAAAAATATATTTTTTTCCATATCTAACTAAACAAACGTTAACTTTCATTAGTAATTTTAAGTAGATCAAATTCAAAGTAACCATTAATAGTTGCTACTATTCTCCTACTCAACCAAACAACAACTATTGAAGGAATGTTTGGCTCTTTGATCCAACAAACAAACCACCAACCATTAATCCAAAGCAAAATATGTAATCCAACATCTTTTGTGTTAACATCTTTCAATTTGAAATTTAACTTAATAAGATAAAACTTATCTAAGTAAATTTTTCTACCTTAGTAAAGAAAAAGTGTATCATTCCCTGGATTTTTTCCTTTTGAATAATACTGATTCTACCAAAACAAAATCTTGTACAGTAGAAAAGAGAAATATTCCCTTTTTTCCCCAATTAATTTTGAATGATGAAAAGAAATTTGGAAGTGTCCGCTGCTGTTTTCCTCACTATTAGTGCCCCTCCGTCTCACCATTGATGATGGCAATTTACGTGGGAAGAGTCCTTTTTCACAACTCAAATTGCACTAATTCCTAATCCCTCCTTCCAAATAATAATCCAATAGAAAGTCACATTATACTACTAATTAATAATTATCATATAAATGAAATTAATCTTAAATGAAGAAACATAAAAATGGTATTTAGGTTTTACTCAGATAGGCTTGGAAAAAGGGGAGGCAAAGAGTGAAACAGAACGTGCAAGAGAGACAGGGCACTTATCTACAAATTTCTGGTCACTCTCACCCATTCTTGTTCACTGCCATTGCCCCCCCTCATAGTACATTTCCTTGCCTCCTCCTCTTAGTCTTCTCTAAAATAGTAAATATTCCATCGCACATTATAGTACTCAACATCACCAAAAAAAGAAAAAAAAAATACCATATTCTTATTCATATTCTCTCCCCTTCAATCATAACATAATCACCACGGCTTTTACCTTACATTAATTTAATAGAAACAATCAAAACCTTTCTTCTATTACATTACAAATAAGTACCATATAGAGATCAAGAATGGTTTATTCACATTTCAAGAAATTTATGTTGATTAATATATTAAGACAAAACTATAACAGAATCATCAAATTTTAAAGTTAGACATTTTTCTACGATCACCAATAAGACCAAAATCCAAATTATAGCATGTAATCAAGTATAATTGATTTTACAAAATTAATCAAGTTTAAATTTCATTTTTTTTAACACTAATAATATATAAATTAACTTTTTATATACTAAAATTTAGACCATTTTAAATTTTTAGTATATAATTTTTTTTATAAAAATATATTAGAAATTTAAGTATAAATTGAAGTCTCACCTTAAATAAAAATATAAAATTAAACCATATATAAAAAAATTACAAACTTAATGTTTTAAAATTTTAGATAAAAAAAAGTATTAATTTTTTATGTAAGTTTTTTATTTGATTTTTCTAGTGTTTCTTCCCCAAGAGATTACTTTTGTAATTTCTTGAAAATTTTCTTTAAAATACAGTGATTAACTTTATAAGTAGGAGAATGCCTGAAATGGGATAAAGTAGGTCAAGAAATAAACTCAATGACATCTCCTAAATTAGAACCCAATTGGGTAGATAAGGGTGTGGTAGAGTGAGTTAGTTGATTCGTTGCCTACAAAATAACATTCTCCAACTTCTTCTTCTCTCTCTCTCTCCCAATATCCCCAATAACATGGGTGATGTTCTAAGCCCTTTCACAGTCTCATCCCCTCCTCCACCCTCTTCCTCTTCCACCAGGAACAACAGCATGCCCATGTTGTACTACGGTCTTGTCGTGGTCGGAACCGCCGCCATAGTGCTCGCCATATACAACCTCGTTCTCCTCAAACGCAACCACGCGCGGCCGCAGCCTTCTGGGTCCAGTCCCAACCGTTTGGGAAGAACAATTGAAGGGGCTTCGGAGATAACGAGGAGCTCGGAGAGGCAACAAAGACACTTGCTTTCGAGCTTCAAGTACAAGAAAGAAGAGGTGGCAAAAGAAAAAGAAGAAGGGTTGGAAGATTTTGAGTGCCCCGTTTGCTTATCGGTCTACGAAGAAGGAGAAGAAGTGAGGAAGCTTCCACAGTGCAAACACTATTTCCACGTGCTTTGCATAGACATGTGGCTCTACTCTCACTTCGATTGCCCCATTTGTAGAACACCCGTCGTCGGACCCCTCTGTCCGCCGGAAAATTCTCTCGATGCCTTCATTGAATCCGGTGGCATCTCATAGTTCAGATAACACAAAATTATTACATGCCACAAAGCTTTTCAGTTAATTTTCACGTCAAAATTTTATTAAATTTATGAAAAGTATTATGTCGTGTCAAAATTAATCGGTTTAATAATTTATCGGGGTGGGTCCTTTTTTCTATGGTGGGACACTGAGTGAGTGAACTACAACTTGAACAGCACCAGATTAGGTTCATTAGAGAGAGGAAATTTTCCCTTGTTTTCATTTCTTTAACATTCAATATACTATATTTTTTATACACTACCCTCTCACATAATCATGTTTCAACTTTGGTCATTTAATATTATTTTGTTTCTTTAGATAATAAATTTGATAACGTTTAAATTTTTCATAGTATTCACCAACTTTGTCCATAATTAATCTTCATCACCTGATTCACTATATTTAACTATATTTAGTATATTTATCTTTTTTGTTATGTTTTTCATACACAAATTTTGAATTTGAGACTTTATTTGAATTATATTTTTTTTTCAGTTGAACTGAAAAATAGCTTTGAAATAAAGTTTTGTAAATTGCGTAAATTAAAAAGAGAAAGAATGAAGTTGAAGATTGGGGGCTTTTGGAGTTAGGGGGCCGGGGCGGCTGAAAGGTGTATTTGATTTGTTGGGCATATGGCATTGGATTTGGTCCACATGAGTCCCCATCTTTCAAGTGTCATCTTTCCCTAATTCATTTATTCATTATTGCTAAACATATTACTACTTTTAAAATTTATAAATATTTTTTATTAAAAATTTCAAATTTTATTTTATGCACCATCACTCTCCATATAAGAGATTTTTTTACTAAAGGTTGAATAAATCTATATTTGTGAAAATATCAATTTTTATTGATGTTAACTAAAGCAAATTTATATATTTGTGAGCATGTCAATTTTTGTTTATGTGAACTTAAAAATATTTGGAATGAATCAATATGATAAGAATTATAAATATTTAAATTAAATACGAGGATAAAAATAATATGTGCATATTTATTGATTCTCATATTGGTCATTGATATGAATTATAAAAATATTTTAAAGTTATTTGATGTTTTCTTTTTAAATTTGTATAATTATAATTTATTTATTGTTATTTGATATTGAAATGAAAAAAATATATGAATTCTTAATAATAGTGTATTTTATTTGCTGTAGTTTTTATTTTTCAAAACAATATTTAATGAATATTTAGGTGGGATTATTATAGGAAGATAGATAAGATATAAATATCTAAAAGGGAGATGAAATGAGTTCTTACATCAACAACAGTAATAAACATAGTTAAATTCACACTTATCTCATTTTTTTAGACTCTAAAACGATTTATTATGTCCTCATTAAGTTATTATTATCTATGTAGAATTTGTCACCGATGTATAAATAAATTGAAAATGTGATTTTGGAATAAATTTAATTGAAAATTAAAAAATAATGCATTTACTATTAGATTTTTAAAATCTAAAATTCAAATGGTAAATTCAATAGAAAAATATATTTTTTCACTTTCTAACTTTGAAATGTAGTTCAGTTTAAAATAATTATTTATCCATTTTAACGTGTAGCTATTGAACTGCATTTATACCACTTGTCCTTGATGAAACAAACGAGTCAAATTAAAAAGCGGTAGAATCTTCAACTTCAATTTGGCTCTATTTGGAAGATAATGTTCGCAAGGAACAAAAACGATGTAACATAATACTAGAAACGAAAATGGACACGTAAATTGTTTTTTTCTTTTTCTTGTTATTTTTCATATTTTTTTTATTAATTTACAACGGATAGTGGTGTGATTTTTCTACCATTAGTTCGGAAACTCATTATTCTGCTAGCTCAATATCCAAGTGAGAAAAAAAAATGAATGGTTTCAGATTTTGAAGCCGGAAAATAAAGGGCAAAAAATCATGGGTCAATTTTGCTATGAAATCAAAGTGAAAGTCTTACATCAAAGATGCGTTTTTCTATAAAGATTTTTATAGAAAAATCTTGCTAGAAATTGAAACACAATACTTAGTGTTTTTATATGAAAACTGAAGGACATTCATGTATAATCTAATGACTATTAGGTTGTTTTTATACAGATCAGTAGATAAAGTTTAGTGTTTCAAATTTTAAAAAGCAGGAAGTACAATGTTTAGTGCTTATGCATAAATATTAAATAAATATATTTAGTGTTTGTTTATAAGGATGGGATCAAATTGGTCAGTGTTTGATTTGATAGTTATCACGTTCTATTTGTGTGTACAATATTTAGTGCTTAGTGCATATATTGATGCACATTTTATAGTGCTTAAACAATTTATTCTAATACTAATTAGATGATGTACATTTTTAGTGTTAAATAATAAAAAGAATTAATGTAAATTGTATATGGAATGTTGATTAAAACATAACAGATAAATAAGAATGGTTTTTTGGACAGCACTCTTTAATTAATTAGTTGTGAGTGCTTATAGTTTGAGATATATTTTTTAGGACTTTCCTATAGTCCTTATTCTCTTGATATAACTTAACATATTATTTTTTAGTATAAATTTTGAATATTTATATAACTTAACATATTATTTTTTAGTATAAATTTTGAATATTTATTTATGTTTTTTTATAATGTAATAATTTTTCATACATTTTAATATAAAAAAATATTTCAAGACACTAGGATAATACAAAGATGCTCAAGGTGTAAGTGAAGTTATAAATATTTAAGGAGTACAGTCAACTTAAAAGTCGGTTATATAAGGTTGAGTTAGATTTAAAGTTTATTTTGTAAGATGTTAGTACCAGAATACACTCTAACAAAGTCTATCGAACCACCACCCTTAAATATAATATTTGGCACAAATTGAAGAGTCTCGATATGAAAAAATATGGTTCAATTATATATAAGTATATACAAACCTCATTTTACATATCAGTTTGAGTTAAACTTAAAATACAATAATTATAAATTACAACCACGTATACTTGAAAGTTATATTATAACTCCAACTTGATGAATATTGAAAATACCCTCATGTCCAAAATTATACCATATATTCAATTACAATACTTTAACTTCTCCTACATGAATGTAAAAAAGTATTCATATAAAAAAAAATTACACCACATGGTTAATTACAAATGTCCACGAAATATGAACATATATAATTAATAAAAATTAAATATTTACCTTTATAAAAAAACTATAAAAGAGTAAAGACTCTTTTATTTATTTATTTATTTATTAAAAGTGTTTTATTAAATCTCCATATGAGCAAAATGCTTGTAAAAAAAAATATGGATTATTGATGGATGAACTTTTAGAAAATAAAGGACTCTTATAACCAACTGGAAATAAGAAAATGAGATGTGTTAGAGGTGTTTTTATAAAATAAAATAAAAGTTAAATTAAATAAATAAAAAGAGCAAATAAGGATTATGTTTAGTTATATGGTTGTGTCTTATAAATGATTAAACTATAATATATTTATAATATATCATTAGTTATATTATATTAATTAACATTGATTTATAATTAATTTATTGAAATCTGAGTATCTTCATAGTATATAGGTATAAAGTAGTTTGATTTGGTTTTTTAATTATAATTTTAAATCCAAATCAAAATCGATATGCTGAAAAAAAAATATTTCGAAAATTAATGTTAATATAATTTTAATTTTTTAATCAAATTTTGATTATTATTTTAATTGGTTTTTAACATTCCTAATTATAATCATGTAGACTAATCTGACCTACTAAAATGAGAAAACAATGAAGAATAACAAAGGATAAAAAGGTCTTTTAAGAAAATGTTACCGGTGATTTGAAAGGACATGGGACGATTCTACCCTAGGGGTATGTCCAGATATCTTCAAACTCTATGGATCATATCCATCTACTATGCAAATGAAAAATAAATGCACTAACTTTTTATATAACTTTTTAAATTCTTATTTTTAATTTATACACAACTAATTTCCTCTTATATAAGAAAGCCAACTTCATTGTTTACTTTTGTCTCTTATGAAATGTTTACAGGAAAACTTGTTGAAAATAACCTTAATTGTTTTACACAAAAAAGAAAAAAACAACAAGGATAAATAATTGCCAAAATAAAGACCTGATTCCCTTGGCATGTGTGGGAATTGATTTTGGAATTTATATGATGAGGTTGGAGGATGTGTTCATGATTCTAGTATATTTCTACTTGATTTTGATGGTTTGAAATCGTCAAGTATCAATTTTTTAAAATTAAAATTATAAAACGAATTTTTAGTGGTCGAAAATTACTTTATTATAATATACTATTTATGATATTTCACATTTTTTAAAATAATACAGATATTCTATGTGTGAAAATTGGCTTTGGAATATAGAAATTATGATGTTGTATCAAAGGTATTACATTTTAATTCACTTTTATTTGGTATTGTCATAAATCCAATTTTGACTGTAAAAAATGGTTACAGATTGCAATTCTCAATCTACTAAACTTTCTTTTTGTAGGTAAAACTGTGCCTCTAATAATATCTACCAAAACGAATAAAATAATATTTTAAAATTGTGCTGACTAAAAAATAATAATTTTTATTTTGGAGGATTAAAGTAGAAAAATAACTCAAATTTGAGAAAGAGTGAAAAAACATGTTTTCATTAAAAAAAAAAAAAAAAAAAAAAATAAAAATTAATTAAAATAATATTTATTAAAAAAAAACATTTTTTTTAAAAAAATATTTTTTTTTTTTTTTGTGTGTGTTTGGTATATTAATTTAATTTATATCGTGCATCCTCTCTCTAGACATGAAATTATTATATTCCAGAAAAAAGATTATAAATTCTCTCTAGCTCATTAAAATTCCATGTTTAAAATGATGGCTTGTTTGAAGCACATATCCATGGGGAATACCACTAGTTCTTTTTAGTGTAAATAAGGTAGAGAGAGAGGGAAGGATTAAGGGTAATTAATTAAGTGACATGTGTGGGTGTAGATTATTAATGAAAGCTTATGTGATATTTGACACTTAACCTACTTGCTGGTCCACCCGAATCACCAAGCTTCAACTTTAATATTCTTCTTATCTTCTAACGATCCATTTGATTAAAAATAAATAATTACGCACCAGTATTGTATGTTAACTGACTTATTAACTAATATGCATCGATGAAAAAAAAATTAACTAATATGCATAGCATCAGCAAAAGAAATTTAACTCGACCTACGCCAAAAGAGAGTTGAACATGCCGCAGTTGAAAAGTTTGAACTTGAATATATACTAAAAATGAAATACCATTGCTTATAATAGATGACATGTGACATGTGAAAAATAATACTTTTAGGTACAACTTTTTAAGTAGCGTTCATTGGAGGATTTTTTAATTAAGATAATACTTCACAAGTATTTAAGCTAATTTTAAGTTTTTTTATTAGTTGAAAGTTTACATTAATTATGTTGGTCGTGTTTGATAAACGATTTTTTTTCCTCCAACATTCATTTATGGTATGTAAATAATTAGATAAATAAAAGAAATTAGAAGTACCACTGTTGAAATGATATTAAAAATATTTGTTGATCTCACTTGAGATAGTTACTTGAGTTTCTATACATACACAAAAATTTAACAAATTGTGCATAATAGTATAAAATATATTGATCGGAATCTTTTAAGAGATACAACTAAAGAATTTTTGCTAGATCAAAAGTGGTTATTTTTTAAACAAAAAGTCCAAATAAAATATAAATAGCACTTATATTATGGGATAAGATAATCAATTACAATTAGACATCACTTAATTGATGCACTTGGGTTTAAGAGGTGAGGTTCAATCTTGACCAGAATTCCCTACTAGAAGTATAACTTTATCATAAAATTAATAAGTTAAAGCCACTAGAGATAGAAACTTGGATATTAAGTTAAATTAAAAAAAAAAAAACAAACAAACACGAGAGCATTAAACCTGATTTATTTGTAGTGTATATACTCTATGAGCCGACAAATTTACAGTATATGCACTTTCATTGTATGGGCTAGCTTGGTAACACTTACTATAGTTTTAGACGAATTGATTATAATTTATAGAGTCAAATATAGGATTATGTAAAAGATCATATAAATGATTGATAAAAAGAATTATAACTGAGCAATTTTCAGATAACATTTGGTGTATTAATTAATGTACTTGTCTACAATGAAACTAAATTATAATTTATTCAAGTTTTCTGCGTTGTGAGAAAATAATGTTGTTTGTCTGTGATGCTTCTTACTTAAAATCCAGAGACTACAATGTTGTTCAGATGTAATACTTGAATAAAATAAATCATCCCTGTTCCAACACAGTCACATACTTTCGGCTAAACCATATAAAGGGTTTCTTTTCTCTCTCTTTCCGCTGTAAGAAAAAGCATCTTTAGCTTCTTGTATATAAATGATTAAAGCAGTCATAAAATTCCTACCTTTCATACATCCGAATATATATTATATATTCAACAAGCAAATATTGCCACTGAGCAAACCAATTCAATATGTGTTCGGCTTCGAAAACGACCACATATTTCTTAACCCACATTTCATTCCACTTACTCCTTGTAGTAAGAACAATGTAAAACACATATATAAGCGTATCCTTTAAATCTATCAATGCAAAAATGGCCAATTAGGTACAGTGCGTTATCACATCATCTGCACCATTTTACTGTATTTTAACTATTTTCATACTTTGCTTAAGCAGACAACAAACCACACCAGAGGTTATATATATATTTATATAGATAGATACACATATCTAGGGTTAATGTTATCACTGAAATTAACGTTGGCTTGATTTGCAATTAAGCAGGCACAGATCTTGAAGGGAATTGCGTGCGCCATGAGTAGAGGTGAAAGTTCTGGTGGTGGACAGAGCTCTTTGGGATATCTATTTGGGTCAGAAGAACAGCCAAATCAGCCTCAACCCACAAGAACAGTTCCATTACCACCCTATGGCGTTGAAATCGACAACACCATGCTCCCTCACGCTGTTAATCCTCCTAACACCCAACTTGTTGTCACAAACAACCGATCTCAAGGCCACCACTTGGGAAACATTGTAACTGTAAGCTAATCCAATTTTATCAACCTTCATAATCATCTTAGTTATTTGTTAATATATATAGTTTTTCTCATATATAGATATGTGTGTGTGTTACAGGATCGGCCATCGACAAAAGTCAAATCGGTACCTGGTGGTCATTCATCGCTTGGATACTTGTTTGGAGATAAGTGATATTTTCATTCTCCGACATTGATTGATAGTGGTGCTTCTGACAAGGAGAATCAGTACTTATTATTGTAGCGTATATGTGTGGGGTTTGAATGAATCGCTTATAATTTGATTTTAGAATATAAAAAGAAATGAAAAAAAAAAAAACAAATCAAATAAGGGATTAAGTTTCCCCTTTGTTGGATTAGCAAGGATCAGGTTACTACAAGTGAATAATGTGGGTCATGAGTGAAAAATAAACCAGTGTGTGCTTTGTTTGCTAGGTTAATCAGTTTGAATGGAATGTTAAATCTATTATTGTTATATAGTTGTACTTCAAACAGATAATAAACTTTGTATGATTTCATTTCAGTTTTGTGGCTGATCTTCCAGCTCGGATCTTAACCATATTTATATTCAGTTGACACGGAACTTTTTTAATTAAGAAAAGCATTAAATTATAAAAACTAGAGATAGAGAATCATTCGTCTCATAGCTTTCCGATTGAATAGCAGACTGAATTTACTTCCATTGTTTAGTTTCATGTCTTAATGATGATGATCAGGGATTTGTTCTTATATGTTAGCCGATTACGATATTATTCTTCGGCGACAAACAACTTTATTAAGTGTTTTTATTAATAACATAGTTTATTCCTGTTCTTAGTTCAATTACTATACTTCAAATTAAAGAATTAGAAGTTGCAAAAGCTTACAAGCTTAAAACTGTACTTTAGGTGAGGTGTTTCTTCTTTCTTTAGATTTTCTCCCATATCATTTCAGAAAGAAAAATGGTATACTGGAAACACTCTCACGCAATTTCTCACTCCCTTGAGATTGTGTGTTCTATTTACTTCATATAAAGTATGTGTTTCGTGTTTGCTTAAACCTTACTAGTGGGATTGTTGTGATTGATTGAACTCTTAATTTGATCAGGTGGAAAACTAACATTAATGTTTCAGGCTAGTCATTTTTGAATTGTGTTAAAGATCAACTCCATTTTTCTGGTTAGTGTCGAAAAATTTTCTGGTTAGTGAGGGAGAGTACTATATATTTATAATTTTTCTGCATTTTTGTAGCATAGTGTAGAAAGATAGGAAGAACATGGGGGTAGTGTTTTTCAGAAGTAAACATGCAGTTCAGTTAGGTTTCATGTTCAAAGAAATTTCTTCCTTGTCCTTTTTATTTCACTCTTGGAAATAGGAGAGAAAGAGGGCGAGAGTGCCAAATAAAATCTAATTGTCGTGAATTTGTTTCCATTTACCTTGTTTTTCCCTGGGAATTAGAAGCTAGAAACCCTTCTCTTTTAGCATTTAAGTCTCCCAAGATTCCTAATGCACTATCACATCAAAATGTAATGTTCTTTTTTCCAGAGCCAAACTGTAATATATGTTATGGTAATATGGTTATAATAGTTTTGTTGGGGAGTTTATGCTCCAAAATTTTTCCTGAAAATGTCGAACATGTTCTTAATTAATACTTATAAATGCATAATATACTGTAGATATAATTTAACACACTACTAGCTAGTATAATTAAATTTACAATATTTATATCAGTGATTCAGTTGTTGAAATAGCTATGAGAATATGTACGATAAGATTATTGATAATGTAACAAAAATATTAGTTATTATAAAAAAATTTGATCATTTGTGTCTTTCACAGTTTAAATCTTCTTTTCTATGTTTTTTTTTTCTTATAAAATGATTAGTGATCTGTTCATTATATAAGCATTTTACTAATACATGGCAAACAGAATAAACCTTGTAAAACATTTGGTGATAGAAGAAAAATAACAAAAGTTAAATATTTTAAAAATAAAAAATACTGTATATATGTATTATATTCCAAACATTCTTATCATGAAAATCTATAAAATATATTCTCTACTACACTCTTTTAAAAATCATTGTAAAGGATCGAGTTAGTTGAAATCACAAATTTTTTGTGATGAACATTGCTCATAATTTTAGCAGTTTAATAATTATTTACCATTAATATAATCTTTTTATATTATCATTCAATCAAAAGTCAGTATTGTTACGATGTTTAGATAAATATTTTAAAAGTTATTGACTTTCGCAGAAAAAAACTGATGTATGCTATCACAGCATATATGCCCTATATTACACTGTCAGCATTATTTGCTTCCTATTTTTTCATCAATTTGTGTTGAAAATGAAAATAAAAATTGAAACATGCGAATGTAGGATTAAATGTCCACTTCATATAAGCTTACGTGGGCTAATAGCTGGCTTCATGTGTGATTGTTTAACAACAAATTAATTGACTCATAATTATAACTTTATGTTGTGTGGTTTAGAGTTGCTCCAACTTCAAATAAAACGAAATACTAACACCAAGTAATGACCATGAATGGACCAAGCTTTGAGGAAAAAGATGAAAGAAGGAAAGATTGCACGTGAACTAGTTTGCATATCATGTCACTGATAAATAGGAGACAAGAAGTGAAGTGGGCAATGTCTGTTCAGGAATATGTTGGGTTGGGACAGTTGGGTCTCATATTACCACTGTCTTCAGGCACTTGTCGGGCTTGTTAAGAAATCATTAATTCACAATTAGTAAAGAAGATTAATAAATGGTTGAAAAATCCTTTAATCTTGAGTTATACTTTTATTGCTGTTAGTTTTTCCTGTGCATCTAACCTTTCTGATCTTCAATCAATATCAATATAAATAAGCTGAAACGTGTTTGTATCGTCCATTCATCAAGGAATGGGATCTCTCAATGTTTAGTAAATTACAATAAGTACAGTTTTTACTTTTTACTCTCACCACATTAGAGTTGCGGTTTTGTTTATACATAATTGATTTATAAGCTTTTCATGGGTCTATGATAATTTTTCTCATTCTCTTTCTCTTTTCTTCTCCTCGTTGATATTCTATGGCATGATACCTGTACAGGAAAACGTTCTGCATAAACTTGGTTTACCTTGAATATTTTTTCAGAGGATCTTTATCCTTCTCATCAAGTTGAGAAGAATCTGTATCTGGTTCTTCAGTTTTTCTAACTAAGCAACGTGTATGACGTAAGTAGTTTTTTTTTTTTTTTTTGGTTCTTTAAGTAATTAATATTCTTAAATTTAAAAGATATTTTTTTTTTTTTTATTATTACCTTAAAAATAAATTTATATTAAAATTTTTTT
>Ga0099825_1007509_pt1 | contig 13250 bp, 7 predicted proteins | sample SiratroredBW_FD_76838 | JGI IMG/M metagenome (GOLD analysis project Ga0099825, IMG submission 76838) | Root nodule microbial communities of legume samples collected from California, USA - Siratro red BW | ecosystem: Host-associated > Plants > Roots > Nodule | place: USA: California | collected... | reverse complement strand
TTAAATAGAAAAAAAAACCTCCTACATTAAAATTTGTTTATTAATTTTTAAAAAAAAAAAAAATTTATTTTTTAACTTCCAAAATTTAAGAAAAAAAAAAAAAAAAAAAAAACAGACTCAGTCGCCATGCAAGGGTCAGCTAACCTCTACATTGCAATGCTCTAAGTTAAATTCTTTTTGTAAACTTTAATAAATAAAATAAATAAAAAAGTAGTGGCAACTTTTAGTTTCTAACCATAATTAAATATCTTTTGTCTTTAAGATTCAAAATCCTGTATGTGACTCAAAATTTATACTTGGAAATGCTGAGAGAATAATTTCCCAAGCCCCTCTACTGCTTAAGGCTTAAACTACACGTCGAAGTTAACAATAATCGCATATTGCAGAACAACATTTTCATGAGCTTATCAGAAACAGAAATTATGCATGTCATTAATTACTGATGTATAAACTCCGTTTCGAACGCAAGCATGAACAAACACTGGTTAATAGCAGCTATAACGCTGTAAAGAACAGAGGACCGACAAAAGAGAGGGCGACACTTTCTAATCACTCTGCCCTCTTTCTTTTCTCGTTTTACAGGGCAAGAATATGAAAAAATCTAGTATCTAGACACCAAGCTAATCAGGTATAAAGCCTTACGGAGAAGGACACGAGACTTTTGTCATAATTATTCAACAATTTTTGTAAAGTAAAAAAAATAACAGCGTGTATTTTCAAATCACAAATTTAGAAATCGTCACTTATCATTGAGGCCCCTTTCCTCTTCTGTTCTCATGCTTCAATGAGGTGAACATGAAATTCCCTGAAAATAGCGCCTCTTTATCTGCCAATTCAATAAAACTCAAAATTAAAAGAAAAAAACAGAAAATAGTATTTCCATAAGATCTGCTAGAATTCTTTCATTGACATCTTTCAAAGTTTCATGTATTATAATAGTATAACAACTAATGAGCATGGAGTTTCTGAGTTCAAAATAATTTTTAATGTTTCTTTGGGAGGGCAGAAGTAAAATGCAAACAGCATTATGTAAAAATTTAATGACTTAGTGGAAATTATGTATGTTTTCAAACTAGATCATCAGAGACACCAGGGAAATAACAAAGAATGTTTAAAGTTATTTCGTTAAAAGAGTGATTGCAGTCCGTAAGTAGCAGTATAGCAGGAAGTCCAGAAATATAAAGATGCATATCTCTATCAATTACAGAAAAAAATCATGGAATGTGTATGAAACTAGACATATTGATCAGAATATTCCACCAAATTAAGGTTGAGTTCCTTGCAGATAATACTTGCTTGCTATCTATGGCCTCGAAACCCTTTTTCAGCAGGTTTTCAAATGAGACCCTCCTGGTGTGACGGGGAGCTCTTCAGCTCACTTTACCACCAAGTATAAAACAGCAGGCATTGGCTCATCGTTTTTCAACCACTTCATTGTCAATAATAATATGACGCATAATTACATCCACAAACAAATATTACAGAATAGGACGAAATAGACACTGTTTACCTGTTTAAGTCGTCCACTTCATGACCAATAATAATAATATCAACATATGCATACGTTTCTTACAAAGAGAAAACGGACAGTGTTTTACCTGTTAAAGTCATGCAACTCACTTCCCGGCGAGCATACCTGGCCAGCGCCTATAAAAAAATAGTTCAGTATGAATGTGTGCGTATACTTTTAATATAAACGAGGAAAACAAGAAGCATTGAGGATACAACTTAAAAGCATCGAGCAATTAGTTAAAATATGAAAGGCAAAGGAAAGAATGAAAAATTTATGCTAGCTAGAATTTAAAATTTACTTTGGAAACATTTCTGGGTAGTAAATTGGCAGTTAACACGCCACTCATTCAGTAGTATCTACTTCATTAAAAGTGATCACCATGCTTGCCTAGTTTGGAAATGAAACTCCAGTGTAACGGTGATGCGTCAAAAAAATTTATCCATAATAAAAGGATGAATTCTTGAAAAGTCGAGCCATGCCAAAATATTAACCCTGAGTGGAGGCAACTGGTCCATGACAGCAGGTTAAGAAGTAACTTCATTGGTGAATGGTTAATATTAACAAGTTGTGTGGCTTGATTAACCAGTTGCCCCTGGGTTCAACGTCTTGGCTTGGATTGGATTATCAGGGTTTAGTCCCCATCCCAAAAGCCTACATTAGAAAATTCACACAATATTTTTCTGCAGATATAATGAAAATGTTACATATATAGGCATACCTGCACTGATGGAGATGCAGCATCGTATTCTGTTGAAGACCCATCTTCAGAGAATATATTCCTGAAAACCCCCAAAAAACACAGATGAGGGTAAACTACGGATATAAAGGAAGTAGTAGGTGAGAGGCACTGAGTCTTCACTGATTCAATATCCAGAACTGAGAGAAGCAAAGAATTGATCTAAAGTTTCCTACTTTCAACAGGAACAGAATTACACTCATATTAGTACCTACCTCCATATAGCATTGGAGAAATCACCAGGTTTAGCTTCTGGAAGTATTGCAGTATCATAAGCAACAATGTTCCCATAAAATATCTTTTCGAGCTGTTTCATCCACTTAGTCAGTAGTAGGTTAACCTGCCATTTCAAATTGCACGATCATAATTCACCAATACAGGCAAGTCCCCCGACTATTTTGGGAAAATTGCAAAAAGGGAATTTAAGGCAAAATATCAAGGAATAATGATGTCGAACAATAGTTACTAAATGTTCTAACAGGAAATATTAAGGAAAATTTTCACAAAGTACATTGTTCCCGAACATATATCTACTCATAAATGACTACTTACTCCAGCTTTCGACACTCTTAGCTCGACATCATGATTGTAAATCTCATAAAGGTACTGCCCAAATTCAACACCGTCCTTTCCCTCTTGCTTCAACCGACGCAAACATAACCACATATGAAGTACAAGTAGAGAGAATGTTGTTTTGAATGTTTTCTCCAAGTTAAAAACTGCAAGCAAATGGAAGAAGTTTAGAGTGCCAGAAGAGCTTACACTAGTATAACAAAACTTTACACTTATACAAATCAAACTCCTTCCACACCACGATTACTCGATTATAATCGAAAACAGCTAAGTTGTCAAAGCACATATATATCTAATGACCGGAGGCACACTAGCACCAAAAAATATAAACTTTACCAAACAAGCATAACACAGTGGCCTTTCCTTAAATGGTGGGAACTTCAAAAGCAGAAACAAATGTCAACAGGAGGAAATGACATTTTTAATTCAGTCATAAAAAGGCCAGAATGTCGTCTATAGTTTGTTAAGATTTCCATCATCAGAAAATATATTCTCTAAAACCCCACACGAACATATAGAACAAAAAGAAAAAGAAACATTATCAAACAAAGTACAACAAAACACAGACACCCAAACAACATGGCTTTTAACTCGTTGTATATTCACCCCCAGAGAACCTAATACAAACATGAACCAAAGAAAGAATAGGTGAAGTGATGTGAACAGTTTTGTCATATTATACATGAGGAGGATGAATTTATCACTAAAATTCAATGCACAAATCCACTAAACCTTGTATTCATATTCTACCAAGTACAAGTCCGCAGGTATTTAAAAATGTAGGAGGGGAAACCAAGAGCTTCCAATGATAGCAAACAAGCAGAATATCATAGAAAATGGCTACAAATCTCTAAACTACCAGATATGCATAACTGCTATATGTATGAAGCTTTGTATTGTGAGAAAATCACTGGCTGTCAATTTATTCAACCCCAAAGCAACCCAAAAGACTAAATTAGTGGGATTAAGGTTTCAAAAAACGGTCTGCGAACGTGATTTTGGCCACAAGATCAAGCTTTTTGAGCACAGTCGTGTGAGTCAATAATCATTAGAGCAGAAATGCATCTGAGCTAAAGCCAAGGTTTATTATACTGTTACGAGGAGAACTGACCATCGTAAATGGGAGGTTTATCAACTTGTGAAATGATTCTATGGTACACAACATTAGCCCCTCGAATTGACCTGCTCTGCTTACTATAAAACAGCATTAGTTTGAGCATGAAACGCTTGATGCCCTGATAATCAGGTTCTTCAACTCGGAGGGGTGAGCCAGGGGGCAGGGCCAGCGAACAGGGTTTAGACCAAAACATTTTCTCCGGGTTAACCTGCCAAGTACAAATTTTGGGTTAGCAGCATCGAATCAATACTAGTTCCTTTCCATTACAGTTCTGCGAAGTTGAGTTACGGTTGAAGAGCGAAAGAAAGTGAAGTTTGCATACCGCAGGGGGTTGAGGTTTGTCCTCTATCGTGGGCGCGGGTGCAACACCGGCGTAGCTTTGGCGCGTGACATTCTCAACGAAATTAAGATGCCTCAGCGATCCAAATTTGGAGATTGGAGAAACTGCTTTGCTCCATCTTCGTAACATTCTGGTTATCAACAGAACTCAAAGCTTACCCAGAGAACAACACAGTGATGCGCAAAGCAAGAGAAAGAAGAAGAATTGAAAAAATAAATAAATAAATAAATAAACAGAAAAGGATTAAACACAGAGCAACCCCAGCGGCTAAGATTGGTTTAACATGTTATTAGTTCTAATTAGTTTTAATAAATAAATAAAAAAGAAAAATAAAATTGGGTTATATTGGGCCTGATGTGGAGTGGCCCAGCCCAATGGAGAGGAGGTAGTGAGTCCTTTTAACCAAAACCCTGGGTGAGTTTGCAGCATCGATTGGCCTCAGCCCTAAAACCCTACCGTCACCATGTCTCAGTCGGAAAGCAAGAAGAAGAAGGATCGCAGCGGCGGCAAGAAGGAAGAGGAACAAGCAGGCAAAGATGAGGGGTTGATGATAAAGCCACAGAGCTTCACTCCCCCCATTGACACCTCCCAATGGCCCATCCTCCTCAAAAACTACGACCGACTCAACGTCCGCACCGGCCACTACACCCCCATCCCCTCCGGCTACTCCCCCCTCAAACGCCCCCTCCCTGAATACCTCAAATACGGCGTCCTCAACCTCGACAAGCCCGCTAACCCCTCCTCTCACGAGGTCGTCGCCTGGATCAAGCGCCTCCTCCGCGTCGAGAAGACCGGCCACTCCGGTACCCTCGATCCCAAGGTCACCGGCAACCTCATCGTCTGCATCGACCGCGCCACCCGCCTCGTCAAGTCCCAGCAGGGTGCCGGCAAGGAATACGTCTGCATCGCCCGCCTGCACTCTGCTGTTCCCGACGTCTCCAAGGTCGCACGCGCCCTCGAGACCCTCACCGGCGCCGTCTTCCAGCGCCCGCCGTTGATCTCCGCCGTCAAACGCCAGCTCCGCATTAGGACCATCTACGAAAGTAAGCTCCTTGAGTATGACCCTGATAGGCATTTGGTTGTTTTCTGGATTTCTTGTGAGGCTGGGACGTATGTTAGGACTATGTGTGTTCATTTGGGGTTGCTTCTTGGTGTGGGTGGCCATATGCAAGAGCTTAGGAGGGTTCGGTCTGGGATCATGGGGGAGAAGGATAACATGGTGAGCATGCATGATGTTATGGATGCTCAGTGGGTTTATGATAATTATAGGGATGAGAGTTATTTGAGGAGGGTTGTTATGCCCTTGGAGATTCTTTTGACTAGCTATAAGAGGCTGGTTGTTAAGGACTCTGCTGTGAATGCTATTTGCTATGGTGCTAAGTTGATGATTCCTGGGTTACTTAGGTTTGAGAATGATATTGATGTTGGGGAGGAGGTTGTGCTTATGACCACCAAGGGGGAGGCTATTGCTCTTGGGATTGCTGAAATGACTACTGCTGTTATGGCCACTTGTGATCATGGGGTTGTGGCCAAGATCAAGAGGGTTGTCATGGATAGGGATACTTATCCAAGGAAATGGGGGTTGGGACCTAGGGCTTCCATGAAAAAGAAGCTTATTTCTGAAGGGAAGCTGGATAAGCATGGGAAGCCCAATGAGAAGACCCCCCAGGAGTGGCTTAGGAATCTTGTTTTGCCTACTGGTGGGGATAGTGTGATTGCTGGTATGGCTGCTGCGCCGGAAACTGAGGATGAGAAGGTCAAGAAGGATGGAGATGGGGAAGGACGGAAGAGGAAGAAGCATGAAAGCACTGATAGCCCGGTCCCTGCTAAGAAGGTGAAAGTAGATGTAGAAGAGGTAAAGGTGAAGGTGGCTGATGATGCTGTGGAGGTTGAAGTTGACAAAAAAGAGAAGAAGAAGAAAAAGAAGGATAAGGACAACAGTGAAGTTGCCTCTTCAGATGAGGAGAAAACTGAGAAGAAGAAGAAGAAGCATAAGGATAAGGTTGAAGACGGTTCACCGGAGTTAGACAAGTCTGAGAAGAAAAAGAAGAAGAAGAAAGAGAAAGAAGCTGCTGCTGCTGCTGCTGAAATTAGCAATGGAAAGGAGGATGACAGTAATGCTGATAAGAGTGAAAAGAAGAAGCATAAGAAAAAGAAAAACAAAGATGCCGAGGAAGAATAGAGGAAGGCATATTTTTGTGTTTGGTTAAATGGACTCTTTATGTAATGCTTATTTTTCTTGAATCGTTTAAAATTTCGCATTGGATTAGTGTTGTTGTCAACATTTTTGTAGTTTTTCATATGCTTTTTCTCTTAATTTTTCCATCAACTATGTTTATGGAAACGTGTAGTATGCATAATCTTCTTTAGCGTTTAATAGATCTCCTACAATTTCTCCATAATCCTTTGACAAGTTGGCATGTCAAGCATTGCTTCAATGGCATGTCTCTGGCCCATGTTTGTCTCTGCTCAGATGCATAGTTTTCCACATACATAAGCTGCGACGAATTGTTTATGGAGAATTTTGCAGTGCATTTGCCCTGTTTCTAGCTGGAACGTGTTGGCAGCATACATGAGCATTTCGGGTTCTTTGTCAATTCACTTTGAAAAAAGTCCTTTGTGTTACTTTATAAATAACTTTATTAAATTAATAGTTAATATTTTTAAAAAATAGTTTAGTGTTTATCCCTGAAATTTAGTTTCATTATCAATTTGTAAATCTAATCACCAAGACAAACTGGCAATGATAGAGTGAGACTTTTCTTATCAAACATAAACACTCGTCTTTCCTTAAATAGCGGGAACTTTAAAAGCAGATAAAAAAGGGTGTGAACAGCAGGAAATATCATATTTATAATTCAATCATAAGAAAGCCACGAAATAGTTTTTAGTTTGTTAAAATTAATTTAATCTGAAAATATATTCTCTAAAAGCCACAAGGTAATATAGAACAAAAGGAAAAGGAAACGTTACCAACTAAGTACTATAAAAATATGAACTCGGAATTGTTTGGTTTAACGAAGGTAGGAGGATAAGAGGGATTTTAATGAAGCGGAAAGGGAAAGATGAGAGAGATTTTGATGGAGATGGGAAGAATCCTTGCTTATATTTCTCACGGCAGTGAAAAAAAAATAAAAAATATTTATTTCATATCTTCTTCTAATTTTACATTTCAAAATGTAAATAAGACTACTTCTGTTAATACATTTGAGTTATGTTTTGAATCTCCTCCCCCTCGAAGGCACCGGAAGCAAAAATGAATAAAGTATTTTGCTCTCCTAATCTTTTCCTTCTTTCTAAATTAAACCAAACATGATTTGAAAAACACGAAAGAATTATTTATCTTTCAGATACATAAAACCTTCTATTTATGAATTGCAAGAATTATTTATCTTTCAAATACATAAAACCTTGTATTTATGAATTTCAAGAATTATTTATCTTTCAAATACATGAAACCTTGTATTTATGAATCGTAAGAATTGCGAGTTCATAATAATAGTAATTTAAGTTAAAATTGAGATTATGAAAATTTTATTTGTAAAATCGAAATACAAATACTAAATTTTATTTTTTTTATTATATATATAACATATTTTTATTGACAACAAGAAATTAAAAAAAATATTTGAGAAATATTTCAAGAAAATAAAAGAAATAAGAGACGTATACCTTATTTTGATTTTATTTTAATTGAAATTGAAACTCATTTAATTCAAGACGAACAGTGTAGTAGAATTTTTTAATTGAAATTATTTTTTTAAAATTTTAATTAGGTAGTGTTAGATACATTTGTATAACATTTTTTGTGACGATTTTGAGAAGATATTAAGAAGTTGACTCTAAATTTAATTAAACCTTATACAATCAGCTAACAAAGTAAGTAAGATTTACATTCAGTTATGTACTATGAATTAACCTTATATTTAGTTAACGTAGAATCTTCAATACACCTTTTTTACATTAATATATTGTCTTCTATTTTGAAAATCCACATACGAAATATTACATGATACTCATCTTACATACATACCTCAAAACGTTGAGTCTTTATGTTATACCTATATTTTATAAAATAACAAAACTAACTCAACTCCAGATCAAGGAAATGTGTACTTCTTGATATACTAACCAAGAAATATTTGTCAATAGAGATGTTGTTTTCTATGAAAATGTTTTTCCTTTATAGAAACATTGAAGGTTCATGTTGGAGATCTCACATTAACTAAAGATGAGGCATTTCAATAGTTTATAAAGTAGGTGCAAACCTCATTTTACAAGCTAAGGTTAAGTTAGGCTTAAATCTACTTCTTCAGTGTAATCCAGATAGTAGAAATCTATTTTATTTATACTATCTGAGAATTGCATCCAATTTTTTTTATTTGAGATTCTTTTTACAAATAATTTCGGTATCTTATGATAAAAAAGGGGTAAAAAACAGGAATGGTAATTACACAGTCCACCATTTTCCATAATTTTCCATATATATATATATATATATATATATATATATAACCAAGTTAAGCGTTGATCGAAATAGAAATTTTAAGAAGAATTTGATTGGAGTAGGAATCCATTTCTTTTTATAGTACCAGAACTCTAATTGTTACATTTACTCATTGCTGAAATTCTTGATATCTCATAAGATCCCTTGTCATCCTTGAATATGATTTGTTCTCTCCGTACACAACAAGAGAGACATTTTTGGTGATCAGTCCCAAGAAATAATTGATACTAGCAGAAGAAGTAGTTATGGAATATGATATGCTTCTAAAGTCTGTTGTCACTATGAAAAGACAGGACATATGATTGATACATGCTATAAAAAATATGATTTTTCTACCTCAGTTCAAATTTAAAAATCAAAAAGAAACAAAAGGTAATAATAATCAGTAGAATCATAAAGGTTCAAGGTCGAGTTCAAAGTCGAATTCGTATCCTCTTAAAGTTCATCTTCTCATCGTAAGAGTTCTACTAATGATTATGATCTTAATTTCAATGACAATACTAACAGTTGATCCAATTGCAATAATAATAATAGATTTCTAGAAAATCAAGAAACTGCAATGCTGATAAAGCCAATTATATTATCAATACCAAAATTAATCAAGATGAAAATGTCAATGGTGATTATCCTAAACACTCCAAGAGTCTTGAATTTTATAAATGATTACTATCACAGTATCAGCAATTATGTCTAAATAGATTTAAAAGGCAAAATTTGATATCTCATATCGTCTGTTCTTATCTTATAATCAGTTCAAATTAAAGAAATTGAAAGAAATCAATACATTATTGATCTGAATCGCAAAAAAAATATTGATCTAAATTGTAATAACAATAATAGATTTTTGTAGAATCAATAAACTACATCGCTAATAAAGCCAATTATATTATAAGTATCAAAATTAATCAAGATGAAAATGTCAATGTTAATTATCCTACTACTCTAACATGTATCAACAATTCAGTTTAAATGGATTTAAAGGGTAGACAATTAGTTTAAATGGATTTAAAGGGTAGGATTAGATATCTCATCTCTTCTGTTTTATCTAAATTTATTTTTTGATAAATTTATTTTCTGATAAACACTTACATTTTATAATGACTGAAAAAATATTTGTGAGGAGAAGACTTGCAAATTCTTTTAATAGACAATAGACTCCTTTCATGAAAAAAGAATTAGAAGCTCTTCAAGCTAATAAAACCTGATATTATTTGAAAACAAGGTTCCCATTAATTAATTACAAACAACTTTATAAAATTAAAAACAAAAATCGATTTTGTATTCTACTTCTTAAGAGTGGATTTCATTAATTTGTTTTGTTAGTTCTTCTATTCTATTTCTGTGTCATTGTATGATGATGACACTACCCTCAGCACAATTTCAAGTGAACACACTATCCAAGGAACTAAATATCGAAGCAAAATTCAACAATATATTTATTTGCAACTTATAGATTTACATACACTTGAGCATCACATAAGTTGCTTGCTTCATGCAGTAATTAAAAACTGAAGCTCTCACCTTGTACAGAGTTACATGTACATTTTAGTTGGCAAGTTATCAAAAAGCAGTCCAAATATTACTAAAAGCTTCGCATAGAAACATTTGGCTTCTTCTGGTTGCGACCGTACCAAGACAGAAGGTACTTCCCATTGTAGGACTGTGACCTTTTCATCGAAGAGCTAGAAGCACCCTGCAGATACCTAGTTAACCTGAAAGAAGAGCTACCTTTGGAAGTGCTTGCCAAATCGTTTCCAAAACCCCCCTTTGAAGAAGAAGAAGCATCATCCACGCCTTCCACCACTCTTTTTGAGTCACCATTAGATCCCATTGTCCCAAGAGCATGATTGATATATGCAACAGAAAAGGAATCCAGAGAAACAGATCTTCTAGGAAGAATATCTGGCACCTCTGCAACTGGGGTTTCAGTTTCAGAAACCCTAACTCCATCTTCAGCCTCCATTTGTGCTTCTTCCTCTGCCCTATTCCCCAATTCAGAATTAGGAGCACTGTTCTCCAAAATTTCCACATGGGTATGTTCAAAGGAATTCGAATCAGCAAAAGTAGACTCCAACCTAGCAGTTGCTAGGTCAGAAACAATGGGAGCCCGACATAAGGGACAATTGGTATGAGACCTAAGCCAGGTATCGATACAAGGTAGATGAAAAGCATGGTAGCATTTGGGCAAAAGTCTGAGATTCTCATCTTCTTCAAACTCGCTTAAGCAAACAGCACACTCGGTTCCTTCAATCAAACCCTCTCCTTTCTTATACCTACAAACTGTTATGGCATTGATAATCGATTGCTGAAGGCCAAGGGTGCGGATATACCATATGGGGTGATCCACCACAGCTCCATGCTCCTCATCAACAAAATCATCACCAGTGTTCTCTGGTTGGTGCCTTGATGATACCCTCCTCCTTGCGCTGAACCTGGTATAGATGGTGCGGCAACAAACAACAAAGAAAGCAGCGGTTAGAATCGCAAGAGCAAGGAACAAATAGGTGGCTATTTTGTGGCTGCTCGATTCATCTGCGCCGCCGGTATCTAGATTGAAAGGAGGAAGTTGTGGCGGCGGCAGCGCCGGCGGAGGATCATAATTAGGGTACTGGGGATTGGTGAGGCAGATCTTGAGGCAAACTCTGCAATCTGATGAGCAAGGATCAGACTCCTTCACATGGCAAAGTGAGGTGCAGAGTTCTGGCAATGGCGTCAGCAAGTTTGTGAGATGACGCAGACCCATTTCATAGAAGGGGTTGGATCGATGGAAGAAAAGAAGACCTCAAATCAGCATCACAATTCAGAGTGATGAAGATGATAATGATCATGACATCAAGTCTCAAACTTTGACTTCCAACCATACATCAGAATTTTGTCTCAGAAGATGTTCACATCGTACTGGTAGCAGTTGCATTTTAATATTTTTTTTTCTTAATTAAAATTATAAAAATAAAAAGAGATTTATTCAATAAATTGTAAAATTGACCGATTTTTTATATTTTATATTTAAAAGAGAATATTGTGTAGTGTTCGTAATTATCCTTTCTTTTGTATAATCTATTTATTTGTGCCCAAATTTAATAAATATTAAATAATGGACTACACCTGTTGGGAGGCAGGTTTTATGAGAATTTTTTACCACAACCTGCTACATATAATTAAATTAATTTTTTTAATTGTAAAAATGAAAATGTAAATAAATATTATAAAATATTATTAATAGAACAAAACTTGAAAAAATATTTAAAATTGTATGATAGAATGAGATGCGGTCATTAATATAATTTAATCTTTTATGGTGGTTTAATTTTATAATTAAAAACGTATTTGGTACAGTTGACTATTAACTAACATTAAGGTGACGCATTTACTTTTGTAACGCTCAGCACTCGTGGGTCGGCCAACTTTAACTTTAAAAAAAAAAAAAATGGTTGCTTTATATTATAATAAATACTAAATGGAATTAAAAGGTCAAAGTTTTTAATTAATTTATTAAATAATATTTATTATTGAGATGATCCGTTAGCCAAAAATACATGTTAAATTTTATGAGTTGAATGTAATCCTTTAAATAACTTTTTTTTAAATATAATAATACCGTGTTTGTGTGTTCTGAAAATATAGACATAAACGAGAAAACAACGTTTGGTTGTTTGTGATGATTCTCGGAGTTTTGGGTTTTGGTTGACAGTTGGATTTCATTTTCATGACGTTTACGGTCACTTCAGTCGGAGCAGTCTGTTTCTAACTTCAATAAAATTAATTATTTATTATCACTGTATCCTAAAAAATTATTCGTTGTTACAAAAAATTACACGATTTTAATTTAATTCATTTTCTACAAGTTTACTATTTTTTTTTTCTTGTTAGGTGTTTCTTTAAGTTCACTCAGGTTAAACTATTAGAATATTTTTTTTTATCACATATATAGTCTTCAGAACTTATAAATTCACGTTAAAATCACTAAATTAGTTATATTTAGTAATTGAAAATAAAACTTTGGAGTTTAGACAGCCTATTTTGTAAGTTAGCATGCTCGTAAAATATGAGATTAATCGTATTATTTTTAAATTTAATATTGTCATTATAATCAACTCTAAATAAATATATAATTTTTTTAAAGTGAATATATTATTATAGTATAAGTAATAGTTTTAGAAATTAAAAAAAATTAAATTAAAAAAATAATGAATATTTATTATTTAAAAGTTATAAACATTATATACAAGGTAAAACTAATTTATTTATTTTATTTATTTAAAATGCATCATCTTTTTAAAATATAAAATTTTCGACTTCTTCCTCTGTTTCTGATATTGTTTATAATTGTTTCTTTGATCATAGGATAGAATCTGGGCATATGAAATATTGGTTTTGAATAAGTTTTTTTTTTTTTTTTTTTTTTTTTTTTTTTTTTTTTTTTTTTTTTTTTTTTTTTTTTTTTTTTTTTTTTTTTTTTTTTTT
>Ga0099825_1007507_pt1 | contig 13252 bp, 5 predicted proteins | sample SiratroredBW_FD_76838 | JGI IMG/M metagenome (GOLD analysis project Ga0099825, IMG submission 76838) | Root nodule microbial communities of legume samples collected from California, USA - Siratro red BW | ecosystem: Host-associated > Plants > Roots > Nodule | place: USA: California | collected... | reverse complement strand
ATTCCATTCAAATTATATATATATATATATATATATATATATATATATAAAATAAATATAAATAAAATTAAAAAATATAAATAAAAAAAAAAAAAATATAAAAAAATATAAAAATATATATAAGAAATATATATATATATATATATATATATATATATATATATATATAAATTGTCTATAATATAGAATCCATAAAGTGGACAAAAAAACCCTTTTATTGTGATTGGATGATAACAATGATGAATAATTTTATTTTATTTTTATCAAAGTTTCATTAGTTAAGATAACTTGGAGTACACAACACACTAACCCTAACAAGGTATGTTACTTTAGGACAACAATGTATAAAACAAAATGTTAATAGATATTAAAGTAATCAATTACAAATAAAATCAATAAAAGTGACATATGAAACAAAAATTTTAAAAAATATAAGAAAGGTGGTATAAAATCCCATTAGGTGGACTCTACAAACACTTTTTCATGATGATTGGACTGTAACCATCATTAACAAATTTTTAAAGCAGTTTCATTAGTTAAGATAACTTGAGTGTGCAATTCACTAGCCTTAACAACATAAGTTACTCGAGAGACAATAATGTATGAAATAACGATGTCAATAAACATTTAAATAATTAAATAAAAATAAAATAAATGAAAACAAAAATAAAATAAAAATGTAAGTAAATGTAAGATTGGTGGAATTATAAAATCAAATCTATTAGATGGACCCGATGAAAACCCTTTCATAATGATTCGATCATAACCATGATGAACAAAATTTTATGTTGAAGTTCCACTAGTTAAGATAACTTGAGTCCACATTACATTAATCTTAACAAGGTATGTTCTCAAGGGCAATAATGCATAAAATAAAAATTTTAATAAATATTTAAGTACTTAAATAAAAATAATGAAAATAACAAATAAATATAAGATTAGTGTGACAATATCAAATCGATGAAGTGGACCCAACGAAAACTCTTTCACGGTGATTGGATTGTAACCATAATGAAAAAAATGTCAAAGTTTTATTAGTTAAAGGTGACTGTACAAAACTCACTAACCCTAAAAATGTATGTTAGTTGAGGGCAATAATGTATAAAAAAATGTTAATAAATATTGAAGTAATTAAATAAAAAAAATTAATGAAAATGAAGAATGAAATAAAAACTTAAATAAATATAAGATTGGTGATAATATTTCTTCATGGTGATTGGACCGTAACCATGATGAACAAATTTTTGTATTAAAGTTTCATAGGATAATACAACTGAAGTGTGCAACACACATTACTGTAGGGTAATAATGTACATAGCAACAATGTCAAAAAAATATTTAAATAATTGAGTAAAAAAAAAACAACAAATAAATATAAGATTTTCTGGTAATATCAATTTTCAGGTGAAACCCAACCGTGGTGATTGGAAATTAACCATGATGAATAAATTTTTATGTTAAAGTTTCATTATTTAAGATAACTTAGTGAACAATAAATTACCTATAAAACAACAATGTCAATAAATATTTGAGTAATTAAATAAAAATAAAATTAATGAAATAAAAAAATGAAATAAAAATGTAAATAAATATAAGATTAGTGGTAATATGAAGGTGGACCTAACGAAAATCCATTTAGAGTGATCAGATCTAAATCATGATGAATAATCTTTTTATGTAAAAGTTTCACTGGTTAAGATAACTTGAGTGCAAACGATAAGAAAGTACGTTATTTGAGGTTAACAATGTATATAATAAAAGTATTAATAAATATTTAATTAATTAAATTAAACTACAATTAATGTACATGACATATGAATAAGAATGTAAATAAATATAAGATTGGTGGTAATATCAATTCCATCAGGTGGACCCAAGGAAAATCCCTTTCCAGTGATTGGACCGCAACCATGAGGAACAAACTTTTGTGTCAAAGTTTCATTGGTTGAAAGAACTTGAATGTACAACACACTAACCCTAACAAGGCATGTTATAAAGGGGCAATCACTTATAAAACGGGAAGAGACTCAGCCTTACTCTTTCCTTGTCGCCTTTCTTTTGCTTCTACCACCTTTCTTTTCTTTCTTCAAATATATTAGAGAATAGTTGCTATAGAACAGACCTAAACCTAGAGACCAAGGTTGACTCCATGCATAACAAGAGAAACAAGCAAAAGCTTCACCACGATGCACCTGAAGGTTTTCTTAATTAATTACTATCAATGGTTTTAATAATGGTCCACCATTGAGATTATAGTCATGATGCCTAAATTTTTTGTTTATCTAGATGCGTCATAATTGTATTAACTGAAATTGCATCGATTATGTGTATTTTCAATTTTTTGCAATGTCAAGGAACATGCTGAAGTTTAGATCATGATTGCAATTTAAAACATTAAATTTTGTTATCAATTTCCCAAATCATCTAGAGATCTCTTCTATTTTTGTGGATTTTTCTAGTTTTTGGTTTTCATTTCTCAAGATCCTGCTTTATCTTTGCCATTATTTTTGTTAGCCTTGTTGTTATGGATGGTGATAGTAGTGTAGTTGTTGCAATTGTTGTTGGATTTTTTTTATTATTGTTGTTTACCTTCTCTTCTCTTACATGTTTTCTTAGGTCGTACAAGTCAACCGGTGATTGATGACGATGATGAAGTGTATGTTTGCCCAATCTTTATTATCTATTTTCTATTTTATTAATTTCTCTTTTTTATTTGCTCAAATTTTATCTTTAATTTGTTGCTATGTGAATTTTTCTTATTAACATGAACTTGGTTCATTCTACCATAATTAATTTTGTTATTGTTTTACAATTCGTCTCAAAATGCAGAGGAATCTTATTAAAGGTTTAGTTTTTTTAATTATACTTAAAGTAATGATTTTGATATAGTATATTAAGTAATATTCTTAATTGAAATTTTTGCTCGTTTACAATTTTAGTTCCTTGAATTATAATTTTTTAAATCAAGTTTTCCATGCCTTGCAAAAGAAGATCAGAATATTTCTCATGCATCACAGATATTTTTTAAGAGGATGTTATTGATTATACTATTTTTTCTTCATAAAAGAAAAAGTTTTTTTTCTAGTTAACTAGTCTATGCAAATTAATTTTCAACTATATTTATGCATTAACTTATTTTTGCAAAATTTACACCAATACTTTAAAAGATAAGTTTTTATGATCAAATGGAAAAGTTTAGTGCAGAGTTTTCATTTAAATTGGTCTAACTTATTCAATTCAAAAAATGCTCGATGTAGTAAATAATATACATAGTAAATAATATACAAGTGTAATCGATGGTATGATAGGATTCAAATTTGTAATGATGGTATGATAGGATTCAATTTTGTACTAATGTTCTCTAGTTGTGTTGTCCAATTCTCCTTTAAGTTATTATTAAAGGATAACACTAAATTAATCTTTCATACAAAAAGTATTTTTTCTTCCACTTTATACTAATACATAATGTCACTCTTAGAAATTTCCTTAATCTCTCATTGAGATTAAGAACATCAAGTATTCTTTAACATCAATTTGTTTTCGTTTTCATGAGTGATATTTAATTTGTCACTCCTGGTTACAAATATAAATATTTAATAAAGGTGCAATACAAATCTTCCAGAGAAGATATACAAATACACACTTTTAATAAAGACCTAACTTTATTGGGTGAAGGATATGACAAAATGTTTTATAACATTTGAGATTTGGGAGTATGTTCTTGATTAGTTGGGATAACATCTGTCTTGACCTTAATATTATGTCTAAACCACGGTCTTAGTAGAGTCTCGGTAGATACATTGTTGCAAGAATATCTTAATGCCACCCTCCATGAGTTCCCTCTTAAAGTGGTTTCCACTAAAGAAGGTCCTCTAGTCATAGGGAGGATTGATGATGGATGTTTGGTGGGTGATGAAATTTGTCTCTCCAAAGTCCTTGTGCTTGTTGAGATCAATTGGCTTCAAACATGAGTAGAATTAGTAATGCAAATTGAAGATGGCACAATAATTACTTTATTCTTCGACATTGAATCATTATTTGGGATAGTGCCTCTTTGATCTCCTTCAGTGGTAGAGTGAACCCTATACTATTTGGGGCTAAGGGCGAAAACTTCCTCAGACCGACTATATGTGGATCATCTTATCCTATCTTATAGATTGCTTGAGTGGATTGGCATCCATCAAGCCAACTACTAGAGCCCTTTGCATCTCTTCCTCTCTATGTGCATGTAAGATTGTTGTCTTTCTCCTTTTGCATGCAAATTTCCTCTTGGATTTCTTAGCTTTTTGTGATGAGGTAGTGACTCTTTGTTGCTAGCCAAGAGATTTTTTGTCAGTTTCTTAAGAGTTGTGGTTCACTCATCGACTAGTTTGATAGCATGGTTGGATCTAAGGTGTGTTTTGAAGGCCTTGTAAGCTTACCAAGAGCAAGATATAATGGATGTGTCTAGATTGCTAATCGGTCATGGATGATGGAGTTGGGCAGAAGGTTCAATAAATTGGATATGAGGGTTATGTTGATATTTGAAATATGGTTTACATAGGGAAATAATAAGGAGTTGGCCTGAGGTTGGTACGAAGGTTGGAAAGTCTTTGTTGGGTCTTTGAGGCTTTGGTTTAGTAGTCATGATGTTGCATGTGGGGTACTATAGAAGGATTTGTAGTCTAAGGTTGGCTTCAAGGTAGGTTGGGATTGAGTTAGTGGAAATTATAGGTTAGTAGTTTTGTTTGGTGTAGTTGAAAGTATGGTTATAAGACAAAAGGTTGATGGGTAGAAGGTTGGTTAAGGGATTATTTATCATGACTCATAAGGATTGATCCTTAACTTTTCCTTATGCACCAAGTAGTAGCTTTTGCGCTATAAACTCTTTGTGAGTGTCATCTAACAATTACTCGTTAAGTATACTTGAAATCAACATATTTATTTGTTTTAGTTGTTGGTGTTGTCAACCGCATTCAATCTTTATTCGCTTTAGATGATCTTTAGACTCTATGTCTACTATTATGATGTCCTTTATTTTGTAGCCTATTCTCTCTTCTTGCTCTAGAACAAGTGAATGAAATTTATTAGAAATGTCCAATGATACTAAAGGACTTGTGTCTCTCATTCATCATGTCAATAAGACACAATTTGAAGAATGATATTTTTCTTGTTCTTAGTAGTAGGAACAAAGGAGGTAGTTAACAACTTGTTTGTAATTTTCTATTCTCCAATCCTATAGGGAACTAATCCTAGGTGGCTAAAAAGGGTTGAATAAAGTTTAAAAGTGTTTTTCAATTTGGAAAACAACAAACAACTAGACTATCTAATATATGAGCTTCTATACTTTTTAAAAAAAATTGATAAAAATAGTTTTTTCTAGACTTGAATTAAAACATATGGTTTTTATACTGATTCACTCAATTTTAATTCTTTCTAGTTCTACCCAATTTTTGAAGAGTCCCTTTATAATTAATCATAATTGCAATAACTATTCTTCAATTTCACTTTTAACTTACATCAATGTCTAATATTACTATTCTCAAAACTCTTAATCTCTCCTTGAGATTGAAAACATTATGTATTTTTTATAACACTAAGTCATTTTTAACTTTCACAAATATTATTTAATCTATCTCTTCTAATTACAAATAGAAATTTCAATAAAGATTATAATAAATACAAAATGCATACTTTGGTAAACACCTCTTCATGGTTGATGAATGTGATAATGTGTTTCTCCTAAAAACTAGATGGTTTGGCACACAATCAAGCTTATAACTCTGTATGTGCTTGGAGGATTTACGAATATAATAAATTTTGTTCTTGTGTTAATGATTTTCGGTTTTTTATAAGTTGCGTGAAAGCATGCGTTATAAATTTGTGTAATATTTCATTATTATTATTATTGAAGAAAATCTTCTTGCAATTTTTATATCCTGTATAGTAGTGAAAGACAACAAGCAACTTTGATTTTATCCAATATTCTGCATTGATAATCTCTATTTTGATTATAAAAATCGAGATAAGAAAATACAAAGCATATAATATGGAATATAGATAATATCTTTTCATTTATATGTGAGGTATTACTTTTAAATAGTGCAGTCAATATTGGATTTAATTCATAAATCAGTAAAAAGATATTTATTGATTTTATTCCTTTATAACACTAAAAATGTATGCTTCTCATACTTTATTTAACCTTGTGAAATCTCAATATATGTATCGGTAAACAATAAGTTGTTCTTGGGCATGAAAGCTCTGTTTAACTAAAGTTCTATTAGTGCTTTAGTTTAATTTGATGAATTCCTATGTAGTTTATATTACCTAAATATATCTTAATTGACTTTTAGTATTTTAAATTTAATATTATCTATTATTATTAAAATATACTTAATGTAAGGTCATTCTAATATATTTAGATTATTTGAAATTATATTCTCAATTTAATATAATTCTATTTATGTCATCGAATTCTGATCAATAATAATTTAGAGATTATAAAGAACCTCTCTCCATACAAATATTGTTTTTGAGCTGTGACATAGTAATATTAAATCATTATTAAATTGTTATTGTCTATTGTATACTGGTTATTGCCTCTTGTTTATTTTAATTTATCATTTTTAATGAATTTAATATATATTGTCAAGGTAGAAAAAACTATATAATTCAACAAAAAAAGTGTCAAGTTTGACAATTTTGAGTTTTCATAATATCCTAACTTTTGTTTTTTTATAGGCTGTTTCCTTTAGACTTGGACGACCTACGAAAGGATGTTGAATGCCCAATCTGTCTTGGTATGTATATATTTCTTTTGATGTATTTGCTTCTATAACAAATTGAACATTTATCTCTGATTCTTTGCTTAGTTTTGCATCTTCTATAACAAATTGAATATTTAGCTCATGACCGTACTACCCCTTGACTAGTCACATCTTGATCATGTTTTTAATCATATAGTTCTTTGACATTCTAAAGACATGTTTAGTTTTGTTTTCTTCTGGTGAGTTTTAGTAGTTTTATTTTTTTTCTAATTTTCAGATCCTATTAGTAGAGACATAAGTTCAATGTTTTTCACCATCTTCATAGTTCCTTTTCTTGTCGTTGTCAGCATTTTTCTTTTTCATTCCCTTTAATTTCACATCCTCAATCGTTAATCTAATATAGTTTGTTGCCATGCAATATATACTATTCACTCTAAGTAATTACTTCCTGCACTCTTTCAACTGTTGCACCCCTACAATTTTTAAAATGATTATTTTACTATTTCTTAAAATGATTTACAGATTATTTGTTTTGTAATTTTTCTTCGAAACAAACTTTTGTGGAAGAATTTCTGAAACAAATTTTTTGGAATAAAAAATTTTAAAACGTACAAAATAATTTCAAAACAAATTTTCCAGAATAAACTTTTAATAATGTATATAATACCTTTTGAAATATATTTTTGAAATGAGCTTTTGTTTCAAAAGAGTTTTGCAAAACAATTTTTTTTTTTTTTTCCTTCTTGTAACTACAATGTGAACTATTGTGATGGAGACAGCAGTTGTGATAGTAGCAACATTGGAGTACAGTAAAAAAGGAGCGGATGAGACAATTTAATCATGTCACCCAGTTATAGGGGTCCGGGTTCAAAACTGGGTGGTGCAGGAAATAATTTCCTTCACTCTACTATAAAAATTCTTAGAGCCTTGTTTGATTGGCCCATTGTAGAAAGCGCATTGTATTTCCTGTGAAGTAATATCCAAATGGTCTAGTAAAGAATTTATACTCAAAAGATTTCATTAACATTTTGGTTATCACTATTGAAGCATTCTCGCTGGCAATTTTTTTTTTTTTTAACAGTAAAAAATAAATGAATAGAAAAGAAGTATTTTAGGAGTACTCCAACCTATATACAACCTTACCTAAATCGGGTAAAAAGCACAAACCAAAATATACCACAAACCTAAATAAAAAATAGATTCGACAAAAAGCAATAATAGACAAATAACTAAACTAGTTCCACTAAGGGGTGCAAGTGCGAATGCCGCACCCTCATACATATAGAACTCAAAATACACTGTAAAGGGAGATAGACTGATAGATATCAACACAAATTAATAAGGCAAAGCAACAAAGCTGCACCCCTTATGTCTCGGATTCTAAATGTATTCACCGTTTGTAGTGTAGACCGTCACCTCCAACTTGTGTGTACCTGCAAAACAACCAAACTTCTAACTACCCTACCTGCTCTCTTCCACCAACACTCCTCCATAATACTAGGATGATCTAGACTACACTATACTAGTGATTGAAGACACTTCAGAAGAGATAAGTATCAATTTGAATATGAAAAAGAATTTCTCGTCCACTTATACTTAAGCCATAATCAACCCTTTAACTGTGTTAGACTAAATATTTCTTCATCATCCACTACCCCACCGTTAAAGACCACCTTATTCCTATGGTTCCATATTTCTGACACAATAGCCACCCACAACCCTTTTCACGCTTTATTGACACTTTCCCTTTGCCCTAGAAGACAAAAGCTCTAACACATTTCCGATCCACCTCTCACACTGGTCCCAGACGCTCTGTGCCACCCTACAGGTACTGAATAGATGTTGGGTAGATTCAACACCATCGTTGCACAGTGGACAACACACATTCCCTACCTGTATTCCCCTTCTAGCAAGATTTACTCTAGTAGGAAGCCTATCAAGTAATAACGTCCAGGCACATATTATCGCCAATGGCACTATTTTTAAACTCCACAATAGTCGAAAAACCTCCGGGGTATGCATTAAATCTTCTCTATTCAAAACACTGTACCCAGATTTAACTGTATAGACCTTCTGATCGTTACCTTCCCACAACAATTTGTCCTGATCCTCTGTGGTCCAATAAACTTTTGAGACCATATCTACCAGCTGAACTTCTAACTTCTTTTCCCATTCAAACCTTTCCCTGCGCCAATCTAGGTTCCAACTGTATCACCCGCCACTCCTAATATGCCCTAAGTCAGCGAGGTCCCCCAAAAGTTTTTTTCAATACTTGGCCTTCCACCCATCTATCACCCCAAAAGTTAACACTCTGCCCATCACCTACTCGCCACTGAAGTCTACAATCGAACCAATTGTCTTGAGCACCTTTACCACATATCCGACACAAATCCTTCCACCACGAGGACCGGTTTCTCTGAATCAAAGCAACATCCAAACTTCTCCAAGAACCGTATCTTACATCCAAGATATCTCTCCAAAAGCCCTTATCTAACAATATATACCTCCACTTCCACTTGGATAACAATGCGTCATTAAAACATTTGATATCTTCATCCCAATCCTCTGGTGGCCATTCTTTGACTCTCTCTACTTTATTCCTCATATTCCATTAGCCTCACGTAACTGAATGTCAATAATGACTTCCTTAATGATCCTATTGAAGAAGTTTTCGTGCTTCAAGTCGAGTCCCAAGACAACATTAGTGTGCAGGATCAACAAGGCTATTTATAACCTAAAACAAGCTCCTCAATCATTTTTATATGATTCTGTCTACCTTATTGCAATTCAATTTTAAGGCGACCAAATAATCCATATCATTTTAGTTTAAGGTAAGACATTTATTGTTGCATGTGGCAATCGTACACTAATTCAAACCTTAATCACTTGAGTTCAATTCCTTTCGACATCTACACTAACCAAATTAGAATAATTTTGAGTAAGAGTGTTGCATATCTGTGCTTTTAAGTAATAGGAGAACAACTAGTTGATATGAAGATAATTTTTGTGGTGACATATCCATGAAAAATACCTCCAAATATAAGGGTGAGAACTTAGGAGGTGTTTTCACAATTCTTGATTTTTTTTTAATTTTCTTTTGTATAATTTATATTTATGTATAGAAGTTGAAACACCTAAAGTGTTCGTATATTAATATGTTATTTTGTTGATAAAAAGAATATTTTTCTAATAATGGAGACTATAAATTAGGAGACATAATCACATGGATTTGTATTTGAGCTAACTGATTAGGATTTAAGCTCACAAATCTAGATTTTGATTAGGATTCCATTGATTAAGACTTACCCTACAATTAGAAAGGAAATATGCATTAAAGTTGAAGACGTAAAAGTTGAAGCATATTATATATCTGTTCTAACCAAACTGATGTAAAAATCTAGTTTTAAACCCATGTAAATCTGAGTATAATTTAAATAATTTATGTAAAATGTCTTATTTATTTAAAATCCCCTAAATATAACAATGACAACACTCACCTTAAATTTGATTTCTTGGCTCAGTTTCAGTAAAGAAGATGTGTAGATCTCCATAAAAAATATTTATGCATATACGAAATACAAAAGAAGATATACTTAGCAACGATGAATTTTTAAATTACAATTTCTTAAAGGGTGATAGAGATACATATATAGATGTATTGTCTAACTTGTTATTTTGTTCACTATTTTGTTGATGGTCTTATATGTGTAGGGATCATTCGAAAGACAAGAGTTGTCATGGAATGCTTGCATCGCTTTTGCAAGGAATGCATAGAGAAATCCTTTCGCCTTGGGTTTATCCTCAAACCACCACCATTTTTTGTTTACATACAAATTGAGATGATTATGTGCTTTATTAGAAAAAGTTTTTTTTTTTTTCATTTATAATTTTCAATACTATGGAATGGTTTTATTGCAGTAACAATGAATGTCCTGCTTGTCGTACGCATTGTTCAAGCCGACGATCACTAAGGGAAGACACCGATTTTGATGAAGTGATTGATCTCCTTTATCCAAACATTGATGAATATGAGGAAAATGTAATATCCATACGTTTTGCACATTGGCTTGTTTTTCATTTTTAAAATGGAAAATCTCATTAGAATGTTTTGACCCAGGAAATGGCTTTGTCTGATGAAGCAAAGAGCAGCATAAAGGTGAGATTGATACGATAATATTTCCTAGATTTTGTTTTATTTTCCATAAATTAATGTTTTGATTTGTTGTCTGAATAACATAATTAGTATCGATTAGGTATCTAAGTGTGAGTGTAAGTTATTTTTTAGTAAAAATGAGAAAGTTAAGCAAACAAAGAAGACCCATGTATTCATATTTAAGATTTTAAATTAAAAATAGTGTCATTTTCTTATATTGATCAGATTCTTGTCTCATTTTTATTTGTCATCTTGAATTTTTTCCAGTACCACTAAATATTCTCATTGTCCACAAGACTTTTTACTTGTGTTTTTAATTCTAACAATTGAGGTGTTTGTATGATTTGGAAGTCAATGCAAGAAGCGTATGGAAAGACTCTTGAACGCCAAAGTGATGCACTGGGAAAGAAGGTTGCTGCTACAACATCTAGGTCAAAAGACAAATCCTCAAGAAGTGCAAATCAATCGCTGAGAAGAAGTTCAAGAAATGCAATCACAATTTCGGAATCTAGTTCTAGCAGGGACGTGACATTGCCTCCTATTGCTGAAGACAAAGAGACACAAGTCATACCCGACCTTGACATAAGTCGATTAGTGATAGGGGAACAAAGTTCTCAGCATGAGACAAATGCAAGCTTAGTTGGAGGGGTAACATTGCAAAGTCTCATTCGCGCATCTGATATACTTGTATGGGGGCGACTTGGCCAAAGGAGTCACACCAATAATGCTAGGAATGCTGCTGCTTTGAGGAGCAACCGCTTGGGGAGATTCATTAATCATCTGCAAAACTCGGATGAAAATGATGCTGAGGTGCTTTTTTTCTTTAAACCTATATTTAACTCTAATTGCTGATGAATGTAAACTTATACATGTACAAACTTAGTTAAAGTATTTTATATTTTGAAGACTTGGAGCAACTTTCCACCATTTATTATTAATTTTTCTTTAGTAATAATGATCATGGTAGGGTTGGACAAGGAAATCCTTATAAATGCATTCAGGTGGATGAATTTGGCAAGGGTTTGAGTGTTAATTGGTTGTTTTCTGTTTAAAATCTCCTTATAATTTAGGTACATAACTAAAAATAAATAAATCTACATCTTATATTAATACATATTATTTAATTATTTATTATTTATGTGGATATAAGCCTTCTACTGAAACATTAGGTCAAAAGCATGTTATCATCTTCTCTTCTCCCTATTCATTATTTGTCCACCATGATTACAACAAAATGTATTCTATTTTCACCATAATTTGTTATTCTATTATGATTATAATTTACTTTACTACAAGAATTAATGTTATGTATAATCAATGATTTTCAACATAATTTCAGCTGGACATCTGTATCAAACTTGTCTCTTTTGAGGAGGAAAGAGTGCCCAATTTGGCAAGGCCATACCTTAGCTGCAGACCTACATTGACAATCAACCAACTGTGCCAGGTTTTTCTCTTTCCATTTCATGAAGCCTTTCATTTTAGTATATCTCTTTTTGGTGCTAACGTTGTTGTACTATCCGCAGTATGTTGCCGGTGAAACCTTGCTGCAAACTGAAGAAATTGAACTGTACGTGGTCAAAGAGTGTGAGCCAGAATTTGTAAGTGGTGAGGCAAAGCTTGACCCAGAAAAATATGAGACTCAAATTCTTGGGATAGGGGATCAAACCTTGGCTGAAGTCACCACCAACAATCTCAGCTATGGCCATTTGGTATAAATTTTCTCTTTAAAAGTTGAACATGTTACTATACACGTTAAATAAAAACAAACCAACCACTGCTTCTACGAATATTAATTATTGTTTCCATTGTTCACTTTTTTCTCTTTGTTTTCAGGTCATAGCTTACAAGAGGAAGCAGTGGAACTTAAACGAAGTGTTGTCCGGCTCTGTTTCTGAATGATGAGTTTCTATGAAACCATGAAAAGAAAGCTTTCGGTTATGCTTTTTCTCATTCCCTTTCACAAAGAACTTGTTTTACAATCCTTACAATAAGATATTGTGTGTGTTTCTCATTCCCTTTCACAAAGAACTTGATTTTACAATCCTTAAGATATTGTGTGTATCAATCATGTCGTCATGATGAACATGAAACCATTACAGTTTGTTAAAAGGTTGGTATTATCTGATACTGGTTACAGATTTCATTATCTCTTTTCTTTTTTTCTTTCTTGGCTATTAAATTTCTTCTCCACTTATTTTAGGAATTGTTTAGATCAGTTTTTCCGTGAATTATATGAAAATTTGAATCGAAGTTTTTTTTTTTTTTTTTTTTTTTTTTTTTTTTTTTTTTTTTTTTTTTTTTTTTTTTTTTTTTTTTTTTTTTTTTTTTTTTTTTATTTTTTTTTTTT
>Ga0099825_1007506_pt1 | contig 13254 bp, 9 predicted proteins | sample SiratroredBW_FD_76838 | JGI IMG/M metagenome (GOLD analysis project Ga0099825, IMG submission 76838) | Root nodule microbial communities of legume samples collected from California, USA - Siratro red BW | ecosystem: Host-associated > Plants > Roots > Nodule | place: USA: California | collected... | reverse complement strand
TATTTTTTATATTTATATATATTTTATATATAAAATATAAAAAATATTTTTTAATAAATAATATATATAAAAAATATATATATATTATATATATATATATATATATATATATATATATATATATATATATATATATATATATATATATAGAGAGAGAGAGAGAGAGACAATTCTACAAATCATTATTATTTCAATCAAATCAATCATATTTATTACGATAAATAATGGATTCAGTACAAAACATTTTGACATATTCATTTTAATATAATAAAAATATATATAATTTTAATATAATAACTTTGATTTTATTAATTTTATTTATATATTAATGTTAACTTCTTTTAATAAACATAATGAAAATTATTAAAAATATAATACATATTTAATTATTTCAACTATTAGGGAAGATTAAAAATATTAATAAAAAGAATTTGTAAGATAATAATTTTTTTATTATTATACTAAATATAAAACATTTCAATAATAATGTAATGGATCGATTATTATCTTATTTACTAATAAACCTTATAATTCAATTTTCAATTTTTCCTTTAATTCTCTCTAAATGAGTAATCTATTTCCAACTAAATAAAGCATATATAACATTCAAATCATCCCCTTTTATTGCCCATAAATACATTTCCACTTTTCAACATGAAATAAACATCATTTTATGCTTAATATAGTATGTAATTATTTCTATTTATTATATGAATTTCCTAAACACTTTTTAAAATTAAAGAAGACACGAAAATGGTCTTATATACAAAACTATTATTTTCTTTGTTATTTTATATTCATAGAAATTGACAAAAATATTCAATAGTGTGAAAAGTGGATCATCGATCGACCTTATCAAGATATTAAGTCAATAAATTAATAATCAGACTTTTAAATCATTACTCAACTTATACAAAAACATTAGAAATAGTCATTGATTTGGTCAAGACATTAAGTCAATGATTAATGTTCAGACCTTTGAACTAATGTTTGGATCAATTTATATAAAAAATTACAAATACTATATACGTATAACATAATCTGTCAAGTTTAATTTTAGTTTAACCTTTTTACTGTAGTAATGTTTTAATACACGAAACAACTAAAGAATTCAAAATAATATAATTTCGTATAAAAATTTAAAATATTATCATAATAAAATAACTCATATCTAGATTAAAATTTTTAATACAAATAAAGAATGAAGAATTGAATTATATAAAAAAGTTCAGAAAAACATAGATACGTTTTACAATTTATAAATGTTATTTTATATATATATATATATATATATATATATCAGTTTAGATAGGATCAACTGAGTCACTAATGTAAAGACTTATGTTTTTTTTATAATAAATAAGTGTATGAAATAATTTATAAATGATAATTAAATTTAAATTATGTTTACTTAATGATATAAGTTATGTAGTTTATATGTTTTAGATGAGTGGTAAAAATAGAAGTGAACTTGTTATGGGTTTGAAGAGGGTTAAAATAGACTTTTTAGTTGCGATATAAAATGTGGTGGAGAGGTGAACTTAGATAAAGCGATACGTAAATAATTAATTATATTTAAAATTTCCCATTCAATTTTCAATTATCATAAAAAGTTCATTATACTGATCCATTTTTCATCTTCTTGAATCCTTCTCATTATTTTTTTTCCAACCTCCAAATTATGAAATCCTCTTTCCCGTCCCTTTCGGATTTTTTCTTCCACTAAAAGATAGTCATATAGATCAATTTGAGTCTTGCAAAAAGTAATCTATTAGCATTTATGATTTTAATTGTTCTAAATTATTAACTTAATTAGTCTTATATTAGCATTTATGATTTTAATTGTTATAAATACATGTACGATGTCTGCTCATGAAAACGTAGTTTTAAATACAGGAAATGATAAGTTTATCCAATATTACTCTTTGTTTCGTAGGAATTAAACCGAGAAGCTTTACAATATGACAACCTCCTTTTATGATACCTATTTCAAATTTAAGAGACTAAAGTCTTATTGCTTTTAATAATGTATAGTATATGAAATAATACAGAACAATTGAAAATAAAATACAAGAAATTAAGTCAAGTGAACCTTCAAATATATTTTAAAAATTATATTATGTATTTGGTAAAATAAGTAATTAACAAATAATCAGAGCTATATTGATAAACAGATACAATTTTTATACTTGATTTGGAAGTTGCATAAAGCAACCATTTTTGTGTTTAACAATATTCTAGAGGTTTTCTACTGGAAAACCAATGACAGGCTTAATTTCTGAAGCCAAACTACGCAGCTCAGCCACCTCTTGATCAGTTAGTCTCCAGCCAAGTGCACCTAAGAATTCCTTAGCTTGTTCTTGTGTCTTGGCTCCAGGAATTGGCACAACATTGCCTTGTGCAACCAACCAGTTCAGTGATACCTAATAAAAAATCATTTGGTATGTTATAAAAAATTTGGTATTAATAATTTCACATAAGTTAAAAATATATGATAAAATTATAATATATAAGTTAAATCTCATTTTATAAACTGATTTTATAAGATTGAGTTAAACGTAAACTTATTTCCTGTTATAACACATTTAAATCTCGCACTCTATATATTCATTCCTTGTAACAATTTCTATGATATGATATTGGTTGAATTGTGGTATAGACAAAAGACTTGTCCTTTTATTTTCTATTTTTTACCTTCTAATTACAAAAATGTTACATTGTTCAATCCGTTTCCTGTTTCCAAATATTTGTAGAGGAAACACTGAAATTAACTTCTTTTTTTCTCTATTTCTTGAACAATTTCGAAAACAAAAGATGGACTGAAAAAAATGTGTCATTTAGAGGATTTTTAACATGCACACCCCTTTTTAACTTTTCACATTTAGAGGAGCAAGATCCTGATATTCAGCTTTGGTGGTAGCATGAAAAGTAAGTTCTAGTGTCTTTTCTATTGTTAAAGTAGATAGAAAAATGGTGCAATATTTCAAATGTTCAACTTATATAATGAAATTGAAGAGCAGCATGAACCTGTGTAGGAGTTTTATCATACTTCTCTCCTATTTCAGTAATCTTGTTTAGTAGAGGTTGGAGCTGCAAAATAAATACACACTTGAGGAAGTGAGAATGTGGGTGTTATTTAGCAGATCTGAATATATCAGAAGGGCATTACCCTTGTTAGGAATTCAGGAGTATAAATTCTGCCTCGAGGTCCACTAGGTGGTTTATCAGGAGTGTACTTTCCACTTAGAGCACCTGTTCAAGATGAAGATATTGCATAATTTCATCGGATGGAGTTGGAATATATTAGATAAGTGCCAGAAAACCTGTTTAAGGTAATGATGTTTGGCATGAAGTATAAAGCATTTTATTGCATGGAGTTTTAATATTATTACAGATATGGTTTTTATCTTATGTATTATGCTTTTCAAATATTGTTTTGAAAGTAAGTTAACTCTTACTAGTTAGAGTGTTTGCATGTGAAGTTTACTCTGCATGAGTTTGTTAAAACTACAGTTTGAAAATCCACTACTACTACTACTAATAGGATCTTGCTAACAGATGTCTTTAGAACTCTAACTAAGGAATCAAAAGGAGAATTTTTTTTTTTACTTTTTAATTGAAAATCATATGAGTACATTGAGCACATTTTTATTCATCTCAATAGAAACTTTCTACTTATAACTTCTCAACCAGTAACCTAGGGATGCTGGTTAGCATTTGCCATAAATATAAGAATAATAATCGTTCATGCAAAAGTTAGGCCAAGAAGACAAAATCCTAGAAGAGGGGTGCTGCATTGTTTCAAGTATCAAAAGATCAAGCGCCTATGTTTCATGTCAGAGGTTTCCTTGTCTCAAATTTCTGTAAACCAAATTTCATGCCATGTTAAAGCAACTAAACTTAAATAAGCGAGATTATAATTCATAAAAAATACCTTTTTATGCCTATGTGGTTATGGCAGATATATTTAATGCAAAATTAAAAAAAAAAAAGATATAAAAAAGTTATAGTAAACATATACAACAATGAAAAGGAGTTCACCTTGAGCAATTGGTGAATAAGCAATTATTGTTATCCCAAGTTCATCACAAGTAGACTTTACACCATTTTCTTCAGGGGCACGGTAGATGAGGCTGTAATTTACTTGGTTTGTAGCTAATGGAATACCTCTCTTCTTCAGCTTCTCATATGCCTCACGGAGTCTCTTTTCTAATATAGAAAAATAGATGTTAACTATTTGTGCTGACAGAACTAGACCAGAACCAGCAGAATAACTTTGTATTTTCAGAGATTCTGCTACAAATATAGTGTATAACAACAATAACAGTGGCAGGCTTGAACAGAAACAGTAGAACTCTCCAACCAATTACCAGATTCTCTATACATTCCTCTTTTTGATACGCCTTAATAATCATCAATTTAACAAAGTGAAATGCTAGAAATACATTTTAACACCTTTTGTATACACAATCTGTTATTGGTTAAAATGCAATGAAAATTATAAAATCAGAAGAGATAATCATTGAATAGGACATGAGACCCCCACAATTTTTTTGTGATTTACAATAGATTCTAGCTAATACTTTATATTATATCTAATATTCATCCTACAACATTAAGTGCCATACGTTAAGAGAAAGCGCATTTTATGGTAGAAGTGTCAAATGATTTTGCAGAATATTCAATACTTCAACATATAATAGTCATAAGGATTTACCATTGTAGTTTGAAACTCCAACAGCCTTCACAAGACCCTTTTCAACAGCATCTCCCAGACCATCAATATACCCTGAAAAGTAAATAATTGAGGAACTATGCATTCTCTTAATCTGATCATAAGTAAATATACATACGATTCCAAAAGCCTTATTAAATGAATGGTTCAATGAAATAATTTTGATACACTGAACAACCTTCATTTCCCCAAACTCCAGGCCTGAAAAGCAGGAAATATATAATCAGCAAAGCATTTTGGAAAAATTTAACAGAGTAAACTACACTCGTACTCTTGAGATTTTTTTCAAATTACAAAGACCCCAGGTTTTTAAAAATTTTATACAAACTTCTTTCTTTCAAGAACATTATTTTGCCACATTTCTTTTACATATACATACACCTCCTTAAGTTGTAAAAACATTACAGTTACACAACCTTATAAGGGAGAACATGTAATGATGAAAATAATAGGGAGTTTAAGTGTAATTTAAAAAAATCTCAATGAGTGTCATTGTAATATACTCAAATTAGTATCATTAGACAGGCTCATAAAATACTGACCAATGAAGCTGATAAAGTTCCACTGAAGTCAGTCCTAATCTACAAAGGGAATCTTTAAGAGCATTGAGAACACTTTGACGGCCGAATCTCCATGGCAGTGCAGCAAACTTGGTTGCAACAGCAACCTCAACATCTGGATCCTTTTGTTTTCTTTCCTTAATAAATCTTCAGATAACACAAACAAATCGAACCACCAATGTGAACCTTTCATAATTCGAAACTGCTACTGAAAATCATGTAAGCTCATTCATACCTTCCAAGAAGAACCTCAGAGTTTACGGCTCCTAAAGCAAGCTGAAAAGAAGAACATCTTAATTGAATTTAGACTCATCAAAGAATTCTAGAAAAATGAACACTCACCCTAGAGCCATAGACTTCAGCAGTGTCGAAAAAGGTTAGACCTCCATCAATACTGGCATTGAAAGCATCTCTAGCAGCCTTCTCAGTCCTATCTACAATCACCACATAGCCAAAATGAATACATTCATAATCTAACTTTGTTCATTTAAAAACCTATTTCAATCCATTCAACTCAAAACACCACATATATATTATCTGACAGAAAAGGCCACTTCATGGTGTCTAAAATCTGCAAGTTTTATATATTATAGCATCTATTGACATCTTGAGTAGAAAATAGAAAGAAACTTTTAAAACAAAAAAACAGATAAAATTCTAACAGAAACACAAACAAGTAGAAGCTTTGTTATAAAATCAGTTTCCAAGATTCATTAAAAATTTGTTACAATAACTACCATAATATTGACATTAATTTGGAATATTTACATTTCTATCTATTGAATAATACTGATGCAATACTCATCTTGACCGTTTTTTTCCAACAGTAGAAGAACTATAATGATGAATAGCCAAGTATTTGAGGAATCAACCCTCAAAAGTTTTGAATAAGAGGGAGAACCAAACACTTAAATATTTTACCGAGGATCCCATACTACTCGATATGGGACATGAGCACCCATAATACAAAGTTCTTATCACCTTCTTTATCCCTTTTTACTTATTTTTTTCACTTTCAGTTTACAAGCATATAAAACTCCAATGGTAGATATAAGCTCAACACAAAGTACGAGAGATTGATTACAAGCAATTAATTTGGTATTATCAGTCTCAGCATCAAAGAACTTGGACAAGGGTGCTCTCTGAACTGGAATGGTCATTTTCCAGCTCCACTTGCTTTAGGTTAGACAGAATATTATTTATATTGGGGATGACTTGCTTGAACTATGAAATCATGTGTTTGAATTCTTTACAGGTCCATTCTTACTTTCACATTCACTTCTCTCCAATTTTTGCTTTGGTATGCTAATCACCTAGACCTTAATGATACAAACACTTGTTACAACACTGTTCTGTTTTCAGGTTAGTGAGCTTCCACAATCCTTATCACTCTCACAAGAATTTTACCATAGTAGCCCATATATTAATGCAGAAAAACGTGAAAAATATTACAATAACATCAACATTAACATGATATTCCAATTCTTTCCCATCACACCTCCTTCTATTAGACAACTTCCGAAGATTATGGTACAGAAGCTATACACCTAAAACTGGTTTCAGACAGCAAATAATGTGACACCCTCAGGTTACAACCAACAAAGATAGCAACAATCCTCAAATTGCTGTCAATTTCCCCAACCCCACCAAATGAATAGGAATTCTTGCACATTCCAACAATCACATACTTATGCTTCAAAATCAGTAGACAATTTAACTCCAAAATTGAAAGCTATTTTCTTTACATGTGCAGCTCACTGCCTCCATCATTGACCATTAATACAGATAAAAAAAGAAGGCTTAAATATGTTGTTTTCCAAAAAACATACCACAGTGAGTTTAATGTCTTTGCAATGCCTCTGTATAAAATTTTAGACTATTAATCAATGAGAAATTATAATAAATATGACTTTTAAGATCATTAACTCAAAAGTCAACCATTTTTCATACAAGACAATGTCAAAAGTCTTTGGTGCTAATACTTTTTTACACTTTGTCATAACTTGGTTGAGTAAGTTGTTCCAAACTCTTTAATATATGTTCACTTCTCACATATTAAAAAAAAAAAATCCTCTTTTTAAGTATTTACTACAGATACTGGGACATAAATCATACCATTTTGTTAGATATAAAGATTTTAAAAGCATAAAATTTTACCAGAGAATAAAACTAAAAATTGTGATGTTTTCAAGAAAAAAACCACACATACCCCCCAAATAAAAAGAAAAATTGGAAAAGGAAGTTACCATTCCATTCCAAATCGTTCCAGTAAGTGGTATCACCCCAAGACCAAGCTCCAATTCCTACCCTTGAGACCTTCAAATCAGAGCTACCCAAATACACCTTCTCCTCCGCCACTGTATTAAGAGTAGAAGAACCCTCTGAAGCAGCAGCTCTTATTCTGTGAACTCTTGAGTGACACATCACAGCAAAACAACCACTGCTAATATGAAGGGCCATGGGAACAGAAAACCAGTTCAAGTCCAAAAATGGGTATGTGGCTATGAAATTAAAAACCCAAAAAATCAAAACTTTTATTGAAGTTCAAAAGGACACAACTTTTAACTCAAGGTTTGAACAAATATGATATGAGGGTAACAACTAAAAATCAAAGCGTTCTTTGGAGATTGAGAAAAAAAAAAACAAAAATTACGTGCAGAAAATAAGAGAATTTTGCAAGACTTATTGAAATGGAATGAAGAAAATGAAAAACTGAGAATTGTGGTTTGTAGAAGAATGGTGGGGATGAAATGATACACGTCATTGCAATTCATTGGGTGCAGAACCGTTGAAGTGATACTTGTGGACCCATTTTGACATTTGTACTTTTTCAATTCTCCAATTTTTTACATCCTCGTTAACCACTTCACAACTATAAAATATTATATTATAATAAAATAATAATTTATTTAGTTTTTGTTAAATGATTGTATTTGATTTTTTTAGTGTCAAATCATCATTCTTCTTCTCCTCTCCGAATTCTAAATGGTACACAGTTATTTAGTTTTTTTTTTCCTTAAAATAAAACAAAAGTTTTAGAATAATAAATACTTCTGTTTATTAAATTGTTTTTTACTTTTAATATAAAATCTAAAGTAAGTATCGGACTGAAAGTATGGAAGTATGGTACTGCTCATTCAATAACAAAATATGACATTTAATAAATTATTGATTTTATAATAATTATTTTTAAAAATGTAGCAATAATAATTTATAATTGACAATACAAGAAACAAAGTTATCTTCCTTGCAAGTATGGGGGATAACAACATTGTCTGTTTGCATAAAGCTATTAACGAATTATAAATTCATAGGGATTATAGGTTGAGTACAAGAAGACTAATACGGATCAATTGTTTCCAATCTACTTAGTGAAAAAGCTGCCAAACGCACAAGATAAGGGAGTTGTTTGTACACGATATAAAATGTGACATTTATTTATCATCTGAGTAAAATATCTAAAATATAAGTATTTTACTTTTATTATTATTATTATTATTGTAAATATTATTAACATTTAATTTTAATATAAATATGTTTTTTACTTTTATTATTATTATAAATATTATTAACATTATTGTTAAAGATAATATTATTAATATTACTATTAATATTGTTATTATTAATAATAATATTATTATCATTAACATTATGAATATTATTATTAATAATATCATTATTATTATTATTATTATTATTATTGATATTATTACATTATTATTAATGTTAATATTATTATCATTATTGATATTATTACATTATTATTATTAATGTTAATATTATTATTATTATTATCAATATTAATATTAATATTAATATTATATTATTAGTACTATTAATATTTATAATAATAATAATAATAATAGTCTTAATAAAAATACTAATAATTATATTATAATAACAAAATTGATTTGGTCTAGTGATAAGATAAGTTCTATATATATGTATGGGAATTGGTTTGGAATCTCACTTAGAAGAGATTGTTAATAATACTAATAACACTAATAATAGGGAAAATAAGATAAATAATAATAATGAAATAAGTTTCTAAGTATTACCCACGTAGGTATTATTTACGGACATAAGTCTGTAAATATTACCTACGGGAATAGTTCGTGGGTAAATATCCGTGGGTAATACCTATAGATCTGTGTCCGTGGGTAATATCTACGAATCTATGTCTGTGGATAATACCTACAGACCTAAATCCGTGGGTAATATCTACAGATACAAATCCGTAGGTAATAGTCCGTGAGTACTGCTGAATTTACCTACGAATACAGATCTGTGGGTAATAATCCGTGAGTAAATTGAGTTTTTCTTGTAGTGACTTTATCATTATTATTTTAAGTCATTTTAATTAGTCTTCACTATTCCTTACAATTTTTTTTTCAATTGTTTTTAAATTCCAACGTTTTCATCATTAAATTACAAAATAATAATAAAATAGCTAAGTTGTATTTACATTTTTTTATTTTCAATATTAAATTTTTAATAATTATAAGTATAAACTTTAATTTTGATAATAATAAATTAAGTACTTACCACAAGAAAATAATAAAATAGAGTTGGCAAAAAGTGGACACAAAAAGAGAAAAAGGATCCTTATATGTGGGAATTGTGTCGGTTGAAAAATTGATGCAGAGCCTGATAGCTATTGGATTTAGTGTTGTTGTTGAAATGAGCGTAAATAGTATGGGCCAAGTCCACACTAAGAAAAATAAAATATTTTATTTTTTTAATATAGCATGGACTATACTAACACTAAAGGAAAAATAGAATGACAAAAAATTACTATTAACGTTAGTCAGGATGACACTAACTAGAAAAAATATTACTTTTTAATTTAATTTAAGAGGGGTAAGTGTTGTTTAGACGAATGCTAAGTGTTAAAAAAATAATTGTTGCATTGCAAAAGCTAACAATAATACAAAAAAAAAAAAAAGACTTTGTGTTTGCTTTAGAGTGAACTTGACTCACGGTAATTTTTTTTTTTTAAAAAAAAGGTCTTAGAGTGGGTTTGGCTCGTGCTAAAACAAAAATAAAAAATTAGTTCTTAGCTAAAAATTTTGAACACTCTATTAAGTACTTCATTATATTATTCTACCTTACATCTAAAACTAAAAATTCCTTAACTAAAACATTTAATTTATATGATATTTGGTTTTCAAGTAATTCATATTGTACATAAGAGGATGGCCCATCTCAATCCAACCAAGCATAACAAACATAGTAAAATTAATTTAAGGAAAATCATACCCAATAAATCAACATACTACAAAAATAGCATCATAATATCCAAGTAAAAAACACCATCAAAACACTAACATTTAGACTACTGACATTAAAATCACATAACCAAACTTGCCAAAGCACAACCTATGGCTCTTCACTATGAGTTCTTCAACAATACATGGTCAACAATACAACAATACGTTCAGCTTAACTTCAACAATGCCTCTTCACCAAGAATCCACGGGCCAATTTTTACTTCTAAAAATATACACATTTTAGGCTAAATTTTACATGTGTAAAAAGTAATCAAACTCAAAACCAACTCCAAACTCAACCAAAAATAACTCGACCTGACAAAGGAAAACCCACACACATTAACAATCACGGAGAGAATTTTCATCTAACTCCCAATTTATTCAATATTCAAGCATAAATCCAATTTATTCAATATTTTAGTCAACTCCCAATTTATTCAATATTCAATTTACAAACTACACTCCAATGGCAAAAAAATTATGCTTCAAAAACAAACTGAAACATTTATCAACGAAAACACCCACTAAATCCACAAATGAAAAAAAAAATAAAAAAAATTGGCTAAAAGACAAGCTACAAACTTATTTATTCATGACAATAAAGTATTACCAACCAAAAAATACTCACCCTCTCTCTCAAACACAAACAACATCAAAACCACAAGCATTGATTTTGGGTTTCCTAAAACATTCACAAAGCACAAATATTGAACGCTCAAAGAGAAATTTCCTCCACTTGTGGACTCTTATGAATCTAAGTCTCCCTATGTATTTTTGGACTCGAGCAAAAGCCGGAGAGAAAAGAAAATTGAGTTGCGCAAGAGAGAAATAGAAAAATGATGAAGATGAGAGATCCCGAGAAATTTGCATGAGAGTAAAGAACGGGAAAGTGAGAAAGAGTAAAGTAAAAAAGTAAATAAGATTATTTAATGGTTATGCGTCGGCATACCATATAATAAAAAATATAAAAAATTAAAACCTTTCACACTTAAATATAAAAATTAAACAAAAAATATATAAAATGTCCACTAAAATAATACTATGTATTAAAAAACTTATAAAAATAAATAAAATCTTAAAAGCTGAAAAGAAAATTTAAAGTATTAACTAAGTTGACACTTTGTAGTACAAAAATTATAAAATACTTATGAAAGTTATGTTCATAAAAACTTAAAAGCTGAAATAAAAAAATTTTAGAAAAATGTCAGCTAAGCCAACACTATGTACTAAGAAATGTATATATAAAAATTAAAACTTTTGAAACTGAAAATAAAAAAAAAAAAACGAAGAATTGTACTGTATGTGGACTTTAGAGTAGGTTTGACCTATTCTAATTAGATTACTTTTATATCTATTTAGAGTGAATTTAACTTATGCTAGTCTTTGTAATTATTAAGAAAATAATCTTTTTTTTTATTTCATTAACAAACTTTAAGCCATTTTTTATGTTTTTTTCTCCTAACATGTAATATCGACTTTAGAGTGAATTTGACTTACTCTAATTATTGAATTGTTTTTATATGATTTTAAAATGGATTTGAGTCACTCTATTTGCGTCTTATATTTGATAAACACTATTTTCTAGTAGTTTAATCGTCATATTCTTATAGTAACTTTTATTAATTATATCTTTTAAATTTATAAAATCTCAAGGAAAAGTAATAATTTAAGTTAAAATTTATAAACATTAGCTAAATAAAATAAAATAAAATTTTATTAATTTAAATTATATTTCCACATAAGAAAATGGATAACTCATTTTTTATTGTAACAAAATTTAAATAAACTTTAGCAAATTAGCTTTTAGACAAAAGGAATTTGTAGAATAGCCACAAAATTCAAAGTTAAGAAAATATTGGCACAGTAATGAATTGATATAAAATATTAATTTTTGGGTCCAATTTTTAAGATATTTCAAGATTACAGAATATTAAATATACATATATTAAACTATTTTCGTTGTAGCACAAAATCACATCAAAACCTAAAATATTTTGTCTGAATTGTCAAAAATTAGAATAAGAAACATTCATAGAATCTATATGTCAACATTATTTTGACATAATACAACTACAATGCACCAGTCCTAGAATTGGATATTAATTGACAAATTTTACAAAAACACAATGTTGAAAGATTATGCATGTTCATATCATTCAAAGCAATTACCTAGAGCTACATGAAGGGGAGTCCAAATTCTTTTACACTTAATTAGAATCGTGGACTGTAGGAGGGAATTATTTTTTATCTGAGTGCTAGGGTTTTGCACAACATTCTGATAAATAGTTTTACATTCTTTCAAAGACATAAAAAAAACCTTGCATTTAGGCATGTAATTAGTAATAACTAGACCTATATCACAGGCTCACTCGCATCATACTAAACAGCAAATATCCATAAATATAATTTAACATAATATATATCCTAAATTTCCATATCAAGATTGCTCAATAATCACAATTACTTTAATTATTAAATAATAATTTTTTGTTGATGAGAAAAAAAAATTACTTTAATTATTAAATAATACTATGTTGCAAATTCTAACACATTAATCATATAAAAGTTAGTCAAATCAATGGATTCATCATTTATATACATACGTGTATATATATATATATATATATATATATATATATATATATATATATATATATATATATATATATTTTTTTTTTTTTGTTTTTTT
>Ga0099825_1007503_pt1 | contig 13258 bp, 6 predicted proteins | sample SiratroredBW_FD_76838 | JGI IMG/M metagenome (GOLD analysis project Ga0099825, IMG submission 76838) | Root nodule microbial communities of legume samples collected from California, USA - Siratro red BW | ecosystem: Host-associated > Plants > Roots > Nodule | place: USA: California | collected... | reverse complement strand
ACACAAAAACAAACATATATATATATATATATATATATATATATATATATATATATATATATATATATGTTTGTCACAAAAATTATTATATGATATTTGTGCTTACTTTCTTTTCTTCTTTTCATGTATACTATCTTCTTCTTAATAAAAATGATGAACATAATTTGAATATGAATGCGTGATATCACCATTTGTTGGACAATTTATCACAGCAGTAATGCTACATTTCGACAACTATAGTGGAATATAGACTAACAAAATAATATAACGACATTTGAGTGTTAATACTACTAGATGCAACCACCAATTTCTCTATCACAGGACCCATCATCACTATTATGTTTACTATTCTATAAACCAAAATGCATGTTATTCCATATTATATTATATTAAGTAAAAATGTGGATTTCTAACATTGTTTGGTAGGTGAAGTTGAGGAAGATGATATTGATAAAACACCTTATTAGTAACCGTTTAAAAAAAGATATTTAAGATGCTAATTTTATCGTCTGATATGTACTATCAATCTAAAGTATTTATGAGGCTTGACTCATAAAATTATAAAAATCTTAAGAACTTTTTAACCAACTCATTATATATCTTTTGTGAGAAAGAATAAGAAAGTGTTGCATATGATGCAGATAAGTTTTGGTGGTCTAAGATATAAAGTTAATGTATGATTTGAATTTTGACTTCATTCTATTTGAATAATTCTGATGTCAACAAACAAAATTTTTGAATTTAAAAAAACACTCAACTCAAATCGCCTAAGCCATTTTTCTTTTCACATGGATGATTGATACCCTTTTTTTCTATAAAAAACAATTTATATTTAAATTTTATGTGGATTCTTCATAAATTTATTTTACAATCACTTCTCCTAGAATAAGTTTTTTTTTTCTTTTTTTTTTCATCTTTCAATTATTGTCATTTGTTCTTTTTGTGTAATTTAAATATCAAATATGTTTTATAAGAATTAGTCATAAAAATGTGTTACCATAGTTAGATTATGTTATAAATTGAAAATTTTACAAATTAATAGTTAAAAAACTTTGATGAAAATTTTATTTATTTGTTTTTATTGAAGTGCTTATACTTTTATTTATTACCAAATTTCGTCAAAACAATAATCCGATAGAACAAGAATTGTATGAACAAAGAAAAATAGAATTGGTAGACTATGTTTGTGTATACTTTTTAGGTTCTCACTTTTTAGTTACAAAAACGTCACATTATTTTTAATTTATTACCTGATTTTACAATTTTTTTTGCAACTATATTTTTTTGCTGGAATATGTTTATCTAACATTTTTCCATTTATAAAATTTAAACTTCAATCTACATTAAGGAAACACAATTTAGATGCATTGTACCGGATATTTTTTGTTGGTATATATAAATATCTTTGCTTCATAATTCAACTTGAAGGGAGATGGCCAACAAGTTGATTTGAAGTGTCGAAACCAACCATGCATGTTTTAGTTGGATTCCATTTCATGGTGGTGGGGCTTACAAGATTATCATACAATTTGACTAACTGATAATAATAACTTCTTTTTTCAATGTACACGTATCAAAGGTTATAAAAAATTTAGATTAAAACAAGCATCATATATTACTTTTTTTTTTTTTTTCAGTGTATGCATGATACAAAAATTCCACGTAACTTTCTTAGCATTAACAAATCGATTGTTCACTATGTAAAACCAAACTCATAGTAATATATAAAACCATAAAGAAGATATCCGAACAAAATGATAGAATTAATTCTTATCATTACCTTCGTTTTTTTTAAATTCAATGCTTAAGATTAATTACTAAATATATATATATATATATATATATATATATATATATATATATATATATGTTAAAACTTAATAAAAATAACCTTAAATATCCATGTACAGTAATAAAACTAGGATGTATTGTTATTTTATAAACAAATCTCACTTGACATGTACGCACGGTCAAAATTAAATCAACTATAAATCATATAATCACTTAAAAGTTGATTTTGTTGAAAAATCCATTATTAGAATAAGGAATTTCATCTTAAAGTTTGTGTGCGAGAATTTACAAAGTTTTATTAAAAAAATTAAAAGTATTTTTTTTTATATTTTAAAGGTATAAATTTAATATTAGAAATACATACTATTGTTATTTTTAATATAATAAATCAATATTTTGCTCTACCTTTAATTTTTTTAATAAGATTTTGCTTCTCTTTTTTTTTTTTTTCAGTTTTAGTTTTTAAATTTTAAAAATTCATAATTTTTTTATCCAAAAATCATAATTTGCATCTTTAATATTGAGAAATAAAATCATAAAAAAATTAAAATCGAGGTTGCAAATAAAAACTAAATAGGATCAAAACCGTAATTTATTCCTTTTACTATGATCCATATACTTGTTAGTAATGGTTTTCATAGCACATATATTAAAACCAATGCCATAACTCAAATGATTAAGCCAATAACATAACTAACGTCAATAGATCAAACTCATGAGCATAAGTCCAAAGAAAAGTTCAAATTCGAGTTGCGATTTTCAACAACTTAAAGTGAGACGACATCTATGGAAACCCATAGGTTGGTGAAGATTTAGAATATGCGTATATGTGAATGTGAGTTTCACTTTTGTAGTGGAAGATGCTGTGGATTATACTATACAGTTTCATGCCATATATATTGTATTCTCAAATGCCAACTACAAACAAAGAATATCCATCAAGCATTAATTACCCTAGTTTGATTTTAAACCCTAAACAAATTTGATATGGAGAATTTAATACTTATTGATAGTAACGTGGTAATAACTTATTAAACCTAATAGTTGTTGTGTTTTAGCTTTAACATGCACCAAGTCATTAATATATTCACTTTTGTGCACTTTCATATTTACAAAATTATGTGCAAAGATGGGTTACATGATCCTCGTATAATGTTGGTACAATGTTTCTGTGACTTTCTTTTTAAGAATTACTTTTTGAGAATAAAGGAAAAAGGGGAGTGGAGAGTGGGACAAGGATGTGATATATTATTCTGTTTACCTTAGCTTCTTTTTTCTTTTGTTGTATTGTAATTAATCAAGGTATGTAACTCATACATTATGGACAATGTTTGCATGGTTTTTGTTACTAAGATGAATAGAGATTATTGTGTAAACGAGTTGAGTTGTAAATTATTGAGTTTAGTTTACGCGTTTGTTTAAGATTCTTTATGTAATTTTTAAATAATGGGTGGGAAGGAAATAAAAAATAAATAAAAGGACACAAAACCTATAGTTAGGCAAAATGAACTCTTATAGCATCTGTGTGGAAGAGGGGAATAATGTAATATATAAGATTCCAATTGCTATTTGTTTCATAAGAGAGAATAATGCGAAATTGCTGGGAAAATAAGGTGGCTGAAAAAAAAAAGGAAAAATATAGTAAAAATTTACAATACAAAGAATATACTCTTTGTAAAAACTACACCATCTACATTTTGGTAGAAGTCTCGAGCATCAAGTTTTTAAATGTGGATGTCAAATACATAAATATTTCATTATTTGACTTTTAAGTGAAAAATATTTATTCTATTCTTTTACCATTATAATCCTTTAATTTATCATTTGCTTCATAGAAAACTTTGATGTACATGGAATCCTACTGTCATTTTCAATGTCATCATCTAAATGTCACTCTTGGCTGGATGACAATAAATTATTTGGAGCTAGTCACTTCCATCATGCATAACTTCAAAGGTTTATGTTAATAATAGAGTTGTCACCATTTTGAAGAATTAAATCATCCATAAAATTTACTACTAAATTATTTTTAATTAAGTGTCATGTCATAAAGTTTTATTTTGAGTCTAGCTATATATTATATTATTTTTAAGATTTTTCTTTTATTTTTACTTTAAGAATCTTACAAAAATTATACTTATAATTTTTTACATACACTTTGATTTCTTAAACCTTAAAAAAAGTTCTTATGATCGAAGCTAGTATTTTACTATTTGAGATCTTACATTTCATACCACAAAAGCATCTTCCAATGAAATATTTGATACTTAATAAAACTTAGTATTGTCAGTTATTCTATGATGTCTTAATCTCATTTTTGTAGGTTTTCATTGTATCACATTACTTTGAAGACCATTTTGTAATTTTTATTTGAATATAAAAGTTTTATCTAACTCACATTCTCATTAATATTTTATTTAATTATTTGCAAGAATATATACTTCAAGTTAGAGAAATAGTTTACTTTTACAATTTAAGATTTTATTTAAAACATTTTTTCTTAATTTGCATGTAAAATTTCTTATATATGTTCCATTTTTCTTTATTTAATTTTATTTGAGTACATTTCACATATATTGATTTAATGAGTCATTAATTAAATAACAAATTAGTAGAATAACGTAAACTAATACTTGATTATATATATATATATATATTACAAATATTGCACATAGTCTATTAGAATGCATTTTTGGAGCTTGAAGCTCCGTCATATTTTTCATACTTTGCATGTTTTAGAAGCTAGCACGAGAATTAGTCCATGTGAGAATACCGTACCAAAAATTATATTGAATTTTGTAACCTTTCAGAGTTTTATAATAACAAAATTATTGAAGTTTTAAATATTATTATTGAAAAAATAATATCCAAAATATAAAATATGTATCATTCTTTCTTAATACACATCTAATACATTTTTTAAAACAAGACTTCCATGAGTCTTATTTTAAATATTACTAAAAATCTCTTTTAATTAAATGTTTATCCATCTAATATTTTATTTTAATTCTTTTGTATATAAAAAAACGACATAAATTTGAAACATAATAGAAGTGTTTCAATCCTTATAAAAAATATGAAACAAAATATCAGGAGGTGTGTGAAGAAACTACTGCTACTTTGCATACCTATTAAACCCATCACACCTCATTCCTATGTGATACAAATACAAATAAGGTTAGTCATTCCTCTCATCCAACAACAAAGTTATCACTCCCAACATTATTTAAGAATTAAAAAATTCCTGTAAGTAGCAACTGTTACATATTTCTAGTCAAATCCTATTGTATCTTTCCAAGTCCATAAGCTAATTTTGTTCAACTCTTGAAGTTCCTTCATCTTCCTTTTCATCTTGCATACCATTCTTCAATGTTGATTTTGTACTTAGTAGATGCCAATTTCCAATTGTATATCCAATAAGTTCACTTCAATTGCTTCTATTTTACTTTTATAGAGATTTACTTTTAAATCCACTGCTAGCTCAATCAACATCTTAGAATGCTCTTGACTACCATTATAATTTGTGTGTTAGCTTTACATATAAATATTATATCATCAACATATTTCATCACACTTATGTTGACATCTCCCTTGCCCACCTTTATTGCTTCAAACAGACCTTTAGTCTCCCTAACAGTCCCAAATAATCCTTCTACTGTGATTAGAAAGAGAAATGGGACCAAAGGGTCACTTTGCCTTATTCCTTTTTTAGGCTTAAACTCCCCTATGAGACTTCCACTAATCAAATTCATATTGACAATGACCCTAAACCACCCCTTATCCACTCCATCCATTTTTAACAAAAATCCAACTTTCCCATCATATATTTAAAGTAACTCCAATTAACTAAATCATTTTTTTTAGAATTTGTAAAGGTTTTCTTATAACTTGAATGTTTTGTGTTTTTTAATCGAACAAAATTTTTATTTGATATTTCTTAATTTTATCTATGTCCAAAATTTTATCTATGTCCAAAAGTCCTTAACATTTAACACAAAAAGAGTTAGCATATTATTAGGATTATTTTTATTATAAATGCCTCTTTGTATAAAAAGATTCCACTTATAAAGAATAGAAAGTACAAAAAGAGAATAAATTTATATAAAATGGTCTTTGCTCATAACAACTATATATATGCTTTTTTTAATGTGCTAAAGGATGGGACCGAAATGTTCTTTCCATTTCTCTTAGTTTTATTGTCAAGAAAATTTTATACATTTAATAATCTCTAAAAGTGGGAAAAAAACTGAAAAATCCCAATGAATGTCTCATAAAGCCCTCTATGGAGAAAAAACTTAAAAACTTGAGTAACTTGGTATATTGATTTGATGAAAACTTACAATCAGACAAGGTAAATATAGTAATTTAGAAAGCATAAAGGTGTTGTGACATATATGTTATGTTAGTAATATGAGTTTCAATAATAACAAACACTATAAGAATAATTAAAGAAAATAACAAAGTGACATATATGTTAGTAATATGAGTTTCAATGATAACAAACACTATAAGAATAATTAAAGAAAATAACAAAGTTTAGGTACATGGTAAATAGAAAACAACATGTAGCATAGCCTGATTAACGATCATGCAAGAATAAATGTATTAAACTATACACTAATACATCAGATAGACCATCATAATTGAATGGACGAAATAAGAAGGTGAGGTCACATTAGACAAAAGTGTTAGATGATACAAATACAACAAAGAAGAATTAGACAAATAGATAAACACACATAACAAATGGAATGTCAAAACACATTCTTTCCATAGATGATCTATCATCACAAGGAGTATCTATAAACTTAATGCTTACATTTATAATTATGATTTCAAATATGTGGTTTGAATTTATTGAAATATAATTTAAATTGTTCCAAACAATAAAAATCATTTAAAGAAAAAGTTTTTATATAATTTGAATTTGTTTGTCACATATACAAATTCATACATTAAATGCAATCAATTACGATTAGATTTGATTGATTATCATTATTGACGAATATGAACCTGCATGAAGTATTGAACAATTAAAAAGCAAAAAGTAAATCCATACAACTTTCAAATTTTTATGAGAAAGGAAATTGAAAAGAAGAGGGAGACTTGTGAAGAACATGACCAACATCTCTTCTCTCAACATTTAGAAGTGTTGGGTATATGGAAAGTTTTCAAATGAATTGAAAAATTCACTAAACACATCAAAGAAGAAAATATTTAGTATTGATAGAGACTTTAACGGACATCATTTAAATGATGATATAAAGACCTTGAAGCTGAAGATGAAAGAAAGGAAACACCAATGAGCAAGGAACAAGTTATTAGCTTAAATATAATACAATAGAATTCTTATTTCAGTCTCTTGTTTGTCAATTTTTTGAGAGCAAACCATTGTAAATTATTCACATTGTGAAGGATACTTTGATAGATCTCTCTTGTGATAATATTTTCCTTTTTATTGTGAGAGGTCTAGTTCTCAAGGGGAGATTAAGACTAGATATATGGAGATGTTTGTAAACTCGTTCCTAGTAAGGTGTTAAAATTCATTATCTGGAGCTGTTAAAATACTTGTTTCTTAGAGAAACGTTAAAACTCGTTACCTGAAGAGGTGGAGAATACTTATTTGTTGGAGAGGTGTTAAAACTCGTTGATAGTGAAAGCTCTTAAGCAACTTGCTTAAGGGGACTAAACATAGCCCTATTTGTACAGTGCACCTATATAAATCTTTGTTTACTTCTCTCTTGTTTATGCTTTGTTTATATCATTTTTGAATTGTCCATTTTTAACAATTTATGTTCAGGCTCCATTCAAACCCCCACTTTTTGGAGCCAACTACAACTACATAAGATACTAAGCAATGACGTAATAAGGGCGGAAGAGGAAATGTACGATAAGCTATGAAAAACTAAAGCCTTTCCCACAAGTTTGTTTTGTATTTGGAGAGCGCTACAGAAAAGGCTACTGACATATGGCAACCTGCTAAAAAGAAATGCAACCGAGTGGTATAGGTATCCAATATGTGATACACAAGAAGAAACAATCAACCACCTATTCTTAACATGCAAGGTTGTAAATAAGATTTGGAAGATGTGTGATATGTGGATAGGAACACATGTAGTACGTCATGCGTGGAGAGCAATGTGGGTGGACATAATCGAGCTTTTTTGCATTAACACAAATAAAAACTTGAGCATGGTTAACTTGGCATAAATTTACACACTATTGATTTTGGTTTCAAGGGGAAGACAAAGGCTGTATTGTGCTAACTCGGATGAAGTTTTAAGAAAGGACTAATGACTATAAAGCCAAGTGAACATATGCATGAACAATATTATGGATGAGGAACAATATTATGGACGATTTATTCAAATCTCTTATGCAGATTAATAGAATTATAAATTATAGATTAATAGAATTATAAATTATATAATTATGCAATCGACCTTGAGAAAGAAGTATGGAAGCAACTGGGGAAAGAAGTATGGAAGCAACTGGGGACCAATGTGGAGGATATCATTTATGTTATGATGATCGGAGTTACCATTTATCTTATGATGATCGAAGTTACGATAAATATTCTTAAGAAAGAAGTATGGAAGTGACCAAATTGAATTTAGAAAGGCCACAATTACAGTAATTATATCATATTATATTATTTTTATTTTAAAAATAAATTTTGTATTTTTTAATCTAGAAAAAAATGAATAATTTTTATTTTTGTGTAAAAGTTGAGAGGCCTCTTAAATATTTTAATCTAGTTTATTATTTATTAATGATAAACAAAAATTCTTACAAGTTTTTCGATGAACTCACATGCTCACTCAATACTTTATATATTTTCCTTTGTAAAATTTCGTATTTTTGTACTTAGATTATCACTACAAGGAATTCATTAATTTCAATACATATTTTTATATTTTGCATGTAATAATGTGGTTACATTTTGTACGATTTCAGACATAGTCACGAATAAATATATGGGTATGTGTACCTAGGAGTAAAGATTAAAATATTTGTAAGTATCTTAAAAGAATTTATTTTTAACACAGCTACAGCTACATACATACGTATGTCTCGATATAATTCGTTACAATTATTTCTTAATAATGAAAAGAACGCCATAAGTTATTATCACTCATTTTAAGATAGGAGTTGTGACGGATCTTATTCTAGTGATCCAAAAAAAAAATATTAAGAAAATAATTTTTAATAATTTCTGAAAATACTAAAAAAACAACCATTAATAATTAAAAGTAAAATCCTTACATAAAGTTAATTTCAAAGCAATATTATGAAAAGTAATTGGTAGAATTATCCCCGAATTAGTCAACCACCCCACTCATTAGGCTGAATTCGATTACTTCCACAAGTAATTGTCAAAAAAATTGAAAATATCATATTCAAAAGAGATACCTATAAAAATCATATATCACTTGGTCCCACCATGATAGCAAACCCACGTTATCTTTTATCAACGTGGGTGTACTTCTTAAGTGTCAAATAAGGTAAATTAATGTTGGGAAATATTTTGCAGAAACTTTAGGGTCAACACAACCATTTTTTCTAGGTATAAATTGATAAGTACCCATATGTGTAAAATTTATACGTTGATTCAATCACTTTCAATAACTTTATTAATTTCATAATAATTACATTAGAAATCGTAAATAACTTTTAGATAAACAAAAGTGTAATAAAGTTTTGAACAAAAGTTTTAGTGATTTAGAATATATGTGCTCATAATCTAGTTTTTAAAAAATACTTAGAAAAATGAAACATGTCTAAACTAATTTTGTTTGTATGTTTAACAACTTTTACACCCGGAAAATAAAACTCCTTTCTAATCAAGGTTCTAGGCTTAGCTCTTAGACTATTACTTCTCATATAGAGTGATGATGCACTCCCAGATAGCTTACATACTAATAGAATTGGTAAGGTTAATTAATTGAGGTTAATTTTATCACCATGATTAACACGAGGGTGCAAAAATATCTAAATTTTTTGTTCTGTCTAGCAACAAGAACAAGATATGCTGATCTTGTTTTGTGCTTTTGTGAAATACTGATGGGTCTATGCCATGCACAATTGTCTAAGGATTCAGATCCACGTAAGCATATCATTGACATGATAATGTTAAATTATCATAAGAAATATTCACATATTTTTAATTGAAAAAAGAAAAAAAGAAAAATTGCCCTTTATCTTATAATTAAGATTTATTTTCATCCTTTGTTTTTTAAAAATTATTTTAATAATTTCTCTTTTAAATGTGGGTCAAGAAATGGTGATATGACAATACTTTGATTGATTTAAGACGCGAAACATTTATCTCTAGATTAAGCTATAAAATAATCAACATGGTGATAATCACATGCAATCAGAAAATTGGAAATTGTAGTATCATTATTTTGTTGCTCACGAGACTCGTTTTTCAGATCAAATATTGTTCAAATAATTTTTTTTTTATTTGAACATCAATTGAATTTTATAATTTTCATGGAAGGGAATCTATTGGAACAAACTATTTCATGTCATAAATCAATAAAAAAAAATGGTCATAAGTTATGTCTCAAAATCGAAAATAATCATTCTTTCGTAAGAACCAAATTGACATAAATTTTAAAAGGCAATAAACCATTTTTTAAAATAAACTAAAATGATTCTTAAACATAAAATAAAAGGCAAAAATATAACTCAGTCAAATGAAAATTACATAAAATTAAATTAAATAGATATTTTAAATAATCAAATTTAGTCTAATAATTTTAGTTAAACAACTGTCAATTGACACATTCCTTATCTGTTAGTGATGTTCCATTACGGAATTCCTCTTTACATGTGGGTTTTGGTTAGTGATAGAGACATTATTTTGTATATATAACAGACAGCTTACCAACTACAACTAAATATAAACAAGTAGCTTTGCTATAAAGTGTTAAAGACACATCTTCATCTTCACGTTGCATAGGTGTAGCTTTCATATATCTTATGGACTTTAATTGAATTATTGAACATGGTTCCTGTGTTTCACAATGTTTTTTAACCTAAAAGGGGTAATGAAAATGTGAGACATTAAATTATGTTTGTTTATTTGGTGAAAAATAATGATGCAGAAACTACTAAAGAGATAAGCACCCCAAATTCTGATTTGATGTTTGAATTCCCTCATGTATTTGTTGTGATGGAATTTGCATGTAGTGGTACTAGTTAAATGGCACATGTGACAAAAACATGATAGAAGTCCAAGATCTTCAATTAATTTTCATAGCAAAGATTTTGAGCATTTCTTTCATGGGAAAAAGTTACAATTTTGAGAATGATATTCTTGTAAGTACTGTGATGGGAAAGGTTATTCTCTTTAAATATGTTTTGTAAAATTTGAAGTTTAATTATATATTTAATTTTTGAAATATAGAATGAATTCCGTGTTGATCTTCTAAATTAAAAAAAAAAATAGCACTTCAATTTATTTTAAAAAAAACATGTTTTAGTTTCTAAGTACTAAATTCGAGAGACAAAATTATTTTTCAAAACTATTTAGTCTCTAAACAATGAATTTAAGGGACCATAACCACATTACTCATAAACTAAGATTAAAATATGTTTTAAAATTTGTAAGATTGAAATCTAATTTACTCTAAATTTAAAGAACTAAGAATATAATTAAACATCTTTTTCACTTAAAAAGATAAAATACAGTGAAAGTGAAAAGTTTCATTAGAAAAGAAATTTTCCATTAAAAAAAATAAATTCTCTCTCTTTTTATACTAAAAAAAAAAACATAAACTAGGTGCTACAAATTCCTACAATAAATAATGTACAAATGTTTTTTTATAACTTCTACCAACATTTCCAAATTCACATTCTCCATATATTTAAAGCAACTACACTCTTATATTACAATTATCATTCCTTTATAAAAGGATCACATTACAGAATCTGATACAGTTGAGAGGTATTCTTTTTCGGTGACCATTAGTTCTGGCAGATTAAGCTTGGGAAAGTTCTCAGAAGTGCTGGTTTATTTGTGTACAATTAGGGAAATGAAGGGTAGGAATCTACATTGTTGGTAGTGGAGTTGGAATCACATTCTCTAGAATGATAGCAATACAAAATTTGGTATAATATAAGAAAAAGGAAAAGGAAAAAGAAGCATTTTACAGGAACATTGGAGCATTATTCTTCATTTGCGGGGACAACTGCTTTACATGCAATATGCTTTACATGATTTACAGTTTACTTTATATGAATTAACATCTTGAACCAGAAATGTTCCTCAGATTTTGTTTACTATTTGACTACGATGGTTAATAAGTTAATTAGAAGGTGAAGTTTTTCAGTTATGTTATTTAGGTAGAAGTGATTTTGTTTAGTAAATTTAATTAAAATTGTAGGATAGGACTATTTATTAAATTAGTTGATAATTATAAGGTGATGTAAAAAGACCATTTCATCTTATTTTAGTTTTGTAGATTAACAATATGTATTTAAGTAGTTATATGATTTCAAATTTTATTATTATTGTCTAAATATTAAATATTTAATTGAAAAAAAATTAAAATATATAGAGTAAGAGAAAATACTCAAAAGTAATATTATAATTAAAATAAATATTTAGGATGCTTTTTGTTTTATTTAATTATATTATTTTCAAACAAAATACAATTTTAAGGATTTTGAGATAAAATAGAAATAATACTACTACTATTATTATTAATAATAATAATAATAATAATAATAATAATAATAATAATAATAATAATAATATTATTATTATTATTATTATTATTATTATTATTATTATTATTATATCTTCCAGAGTAAACATACTTTTCCTTCAAATGAAATTTTTTATATCCACTATTTCAAATATTATATATAATACAACTAATGTAGAATGACCTTTTCTATATTGGTTATGTCAATAATTGATGTAAAAAGTGAGACCCACGATACAAATGGCCATAATGTACTACGTGGTGTTCTTTTAAAAAAAGTTTGTTTGATTTTAAACTCATGTAAGAGCAAAAAAAAATTATACAACCAAATAAATTAATTCTAAATTTCATTTAAACAATAAATATGTCTACCAACACATTTTTCACTTAACAAATCTTAAAAAATGAAAATATAAAAACTAGTAATTTCTAGCTGAAAATACTTTGCTCACTCATTACAAATTTTTTCAATTATTACTGTGCTGAATGATTCTCCATCAACAAATATTTTCAATGTAAATAATATATAATATTTTTTTATTATTTAAATTTGAAAAACAAGTGAGTCAATTCTTAAAACTTTTAAGTATATAATTATCTGATTTAAAAAATTTGTAATACCTATGGTCCATATATAAACGTACTTGTCATGCTTAAAGTTTTTTTTTTTTTTTTTTTTTTTTTTTTTTTTTTTTTTTTTTTTTTTTTTTTTTTTTTTTTTTTTTTTTTTTTTTTTTTTTTTTTTTTTT
>Ga0099825_1007498_pt1 | contig 13262 bp, 4 predicted proteins | sample SiratroredBW_FD_76838 | JGI IMG/M metagenome (GOLD analysis project Ga0099825, IMG submission 76838) | Root nodule microbial communities of legume samples collected from California, USA - Siratro red BW | ecosystem: Host-associated > Plants > Roots > Nodule | place: USA: California | collected... | reverse complement strand
TTATAAAAGTTTTAATAAAAAAATATAAAATTTTTAATGAAAGATGAAAAAATTTTTTTTATTTAAAAAAAATTTAAAAAAAAAAAAAAAAAAAAAAAAAAAAAGTGTCAATTTCTTCATATAAGACTAAAATGTAGATTGCTACTTTTTATATATAAAGGAACCAAAATGAAAAATGGTGAGGTGTAGGAACCATATTTTTATTTTAACCTAATAACAAAATCACAGCATTTGAGAAGAAAAAAACAGGAATGGATGCAACAATTTACAGCAGAGCAGTGAGCAATATAAGCTTACTTGTATATTTTCCAGAAGAACAGCCTGAGGCCTTCTTGAAAAGCAACAGATGAGAATATAAGAATTCCAAAAGGCCACCATGCGGTCGTATTGAGGGGCAAAAACCCCCTCCATATTCCAGACAGCACAATCAAACTAATAAGCCACAACAGTGTACTGCATTCACAAATTAAATCAACAGCAAAAAAATTCATAAGAATCAACGCATAAATGTGGCCTTTGAAGCCAATAGACTAATCATAAAACCCTAACTCGCATTGAAGAGTAACTAATGGAGCAAACAGTAACAAGGCGAGGGTGAATTGCGAAATTGCATGGCACAGCGTTTGTGGTTACGTGAGATCGATCGAAAATAAATGGAGCTGGCGTACCTGGAGAGAACAGTGAGAATGAGGAAGGGCTTTTTGGAAATGACGGAAACAAAGAGGGAGAGAGAGGGCCCTAACGCTACCAGAGCGTAACCGATTCCTGCTGCCACCGTCATCTCTCTCTCTCTCTCTCCTTTCTCTCTTTCTCTCTCTAAGGACGAGAATCTGAGAAGTAACAATCACTTCCGAAAGTCCTCTGCTCAGTTCCTCCACTCGATGAACACCGAGTCACTGAATCCGAATCTTCTGATCCGAATCGTTATTCGGGTCGGTTGCCAAAACACATTTCGCTTTTGGGCCTAACTGTAAACATCTGGGCTGAATCAAGAACAAAAAAGCCCACAACAGCCCCTACTTGATCTATACTTAGCTCTGAAACTATACATATTAGATTATATTTAATTTTGCTATAATTGAACCCAATTAAAATAAAAACTAATTGTTTGCAACTTTTCAATTTTTGTACGTGACTTTAGAAGCCAGAATTTTTCTGCTAGGTATTTGAGTATTAAAATAGGAGACTTTATTATTTTGCTATTAATTAAAATTTCTTAAAAAAATTATAAATTTTTATTTCTAATAAAATCATAAAATTTCACTTAGTCCATTTTATGTGATTTCTAATAAATTTTTACTAGTTGAGACTCATCAAATAATTTCGAGTTTTAAAAAAACTAATTTGATGAAATCGATATTTAAATAAATATATTTAGATATTTTGATGCTAAAAGTAAGTTAACAGTAAAATTCTGTACATATTTTTTTTATTAAACGCGAAAACTATTTAAAGTTATTTCAATTCAATTAACATGTTACATTAAAATTAAACATATACAAAGTTTCCAAAAATGTGGTTTTAGATGCAAATTAAAGCATGCACTAATGAAGCCTTCATTCCAAGTTTCGATGGTTAATAGCCACGACATTCATTTCAAATGTAATTTTTTCATTCTCAAGAAATATCCAAATATATTATCAATCTTAATGCACGTGACTCAAGTCCTTGTAAAGTCTAAATGAATAGAAAGGAATTAAACTTTATTACGTGGGCAAAGAGACTTGGATGAATTATTGTTGCACAAAATAAAAAAGATAGAAAAAATATAAAAATTCAAGGCTTATAAAAGCCCTTAAGTTTCAGATCATCCAACGGTGAATATGTATTCTTACAAAAAAATATATACATATTTAGATGTGGAGCAGCATATAATGTAAATGTAACCACAGTAAAAATTTGGTCACAGGCATACTTGGAAATATGTATGCATGTCAAAATAGTGACCAAAAAAGCAACCCAATTCCACAAAAAATGGTTCAAGCTTAATGTGTTTTTGAGAGTGGTGAATGTTAAGGCTTCTTTTTCAGCCCGGGCTTTTTGGACTTAGAAGATGGGCTTGAGTTTGAGGTCTCCTTGAAGGCTGAGGGACACAAGTCTCTTACACTGCATTCTCCACAACGAGGTCTTAGAGGTGTACAAATTGTTTGTCCAAATCCTACCTGTTAGATAAGATGATTGATTTGGTGAAGAGAAACAGAAGAATAAGAAAAATCAATATGAATGAATAATACAACAAATTGTTCAGTAGGACTTTGAGAATGATTCGGACTTACCAATAGAGGGTTTATAGGAACCCATTCTTCCTTTGGAAGCCACCGTTGCAGTGACTCTCTTGTCTCTTCAGGTGTTGAAGTTTTCTAGCAATTTGAACAAGATTGGTAACTTTCAATTCTGACCATTAGACACATTGAGAAGAGAAACTAAATCCAAACCAATTATGACTAAAATTGAATACTCTCATACATGCTACAAATGTCAAATTCTTTTGTTTGTTTGCTACTATAAATGTGATAGTTTCTGATCTGATAATTTAACATAGAATATTCATTCCATAAAATGTCCTCATATAGTATAACAATGATTTGCATAACTTTTTCTCCTAAAAGAAGCAAATCTAATGAAGTTCATTACAGCTGCACCTGTCCCAAGATGTTGGAAGAACAAATAAATTAAGAATGTCCCATACATAGAATGTGAAGATGTCAAAACTTAAAGGAACCTGTTTTGTGCCCAATCTTGAGACCCAGCCAAGGCGGTTGCAAATGCGGTGGACATGAGTATCTACACATATGCCTTGGACATTGTTCCATCCAACATTCATAACCTAATGTGCACTAACAAGATTAACTTCTGAAATCTAATGAAACATGGTGCTTGAATTAGAGAAGCTGTTACACATACCAAATGAGCCATCTTAGGACCAATGCCGGGAAGTAACAGCAGTTGGTCAATTGAGCTAGGTATGTCTCCGTCGTACTTCATGAGACAAATATTTGCAATTTTTTTCAAGTTAGTGGCTTTTCTTGTATAAAACCCAACCTGGAAAAAATGCACACAAGTGCAAGCATAATTACATTACAGAATGAAGCATAACCAAAAAGTAATTGAATTGATAACATGAAGCTAAGGACATGCATTAGAAACAAGGAACATACAGGGTAAATCAACTTCTTGACGGTCTCTTCATCAACATTATTGATTGCTTCAGCGGTAAGCAGATCATTTTGAAGAAGGCGTTGAATTGCTCCTACTCTTAAAAAAACACTTGTAACTAGAACTGTAGTTGAAGCATTGCACACATTTTCAAGCAACTACCGAGTATGAACTACGTACATTAAAACTGATGGTAAAACAAAATTTTGGGGGCAAAGGTACAACATGGCCAAAATATTTGTTTAAATTACCAATTAATTTGCAATACAGCATTCAATCTATATCAACATACATAGATAATATCCATTTTTGCTAGCACTTCCCTCCCTTGACTACTTCCTTCTACTACTTCTCGTTCTGTCGTGTTTTATAAAAAAAAATACGTTCAAATTTCCTGCATTTTCTTTCCTTTTTGTTCTAGTATTGCGTTGCCATCTTTTAGGTTGTTGGAAGCACCCTTATAGTCTTCTACCATCATAATTCATAAGAAATGCTCTATCAATGTTCATTTAAATTACTTCAAATGTGGAGAGGCTTGTTTGCGTTTAACTTACAAATCCACTTTTAATAGCCTAAAAGATGTTGGTAACCGGGATTTTGTCACACGTGCAATCCTACCAATCTTTCAAGCTTTCTCATAACTTTAAAAAACAAGCATATTGAACTCATTACCCATATCCAAGCCAACCTAAATTCAACCCAAAAAAGCCACACAAAGTCATTACTTTCTAGACATTAATAATCTCGTATTTTAACCAATATTTTCAGTTTCTCTATATTTTCCATCTCAATAAGTTGACATAAGAAACTTCTGCCACTATGAAATATTTTACTTGCGGCAAGTCAATGCTTCTCATATTTCCATAAGGTAAACAGAACATTATCATCTTAGAAATGTATAAAAGCCAGGAAACTTATCAACAATAATTTTTTAACTATAAACTTCAGAAGGCATATATACTCACCATGAGTAACAGGATCCTTTGTTTGGCTAGATAATAGAGAAGATACCAGGACAGCAAATCTTCTCTCCTATACACAGAAATTTTGATAAGGTTAAACTTATTCACATCATGCTTCATACAAAATATAGAAGTTAAAGGAATAACAATATCCCTGAAATCACAACAACAATGTAAGAAGAAATGTATCTTTCAAAAAGGCCCTGAAAGTATGAGAAGGCAACCAATCCATTCAATACAAGATTACACAGATGACTAACTAGTTTGGTCATCAACTCATCATCATCATCTACTAATTGAATGAGTAATTGCTATACTCGTTGATGAATGACTATTGGAATTGTCAAATAGACAGTATTCAACATGTTGTCTTTTTCTACCCCAAAATGTTGTTTGGCAAGCCATATTCTATTCAGTGTTTATTTGGCAATCACTTTCCCTCAAAAGCAACAACACAGAAACCAATAATTAAACCTTAAATTTTCATCACAGATCAAATTAACAGCAGTAAAATACTTAGTCAGACCTTAGGAGGTAGTGTATCACCAGCTTTCTCACATCCCATAGTATCTACTGGTGCATCTGCAGAACACCTCATTGTGCGAATCCCCTCGAGCACCTTTTCCCAGTGAGCAGGTGATTCACCTATATCGTAGATGAACTAAATAATTTAAGCTCAACCAAAATAGATGGGAAGTAAATTAGTTTCAAATTAATATGCTTTCAAAATTATTTCAACAATTAAATTTTAACTTCCAGGTAAAAACTTAATGGTGTACACTTCATTAAATACATTCCTGAAAAAAAAAAATATGAAATTTCATCAACAGGCAAAAACAGAGTACTTGAACATACATAAAGAGACATGCAATAAAAATTGCAAAGTTCAGCTAAATCTCAGCTTTAAATTAATATGTTTACTACATAATTGCTTGTGCATGCATTTAAGTACTCTGGTAAACACAGTATTTAAGTGCATACACAAACTTGAACTAGCGAGAGTCTGCTTGGCTAAATTAATTATTTCCCAGGTCCCCCAGATTTAACAATTTTAAAAGCATTGTATTTAAAAACTTTTTAAGGAAAATCCTGCAATTAAAACAAATTAAGTTTGATCTAAAAGGGGAAATATATTTTTAAAAAGGAAGCAGAAGTTCCAAGTTTCAATTTTCAGTACTATTAATTACTGCTTCACAAGTTTGACACACACAATTTGAACTTTGCTCAAATATTAATGCATTTGAAACAAATTGATATCAAGGCAAAATATATGTCAACATAATTATCAACCTCATCACCTAACAGAAGTAATTAAATTTTGATATCCCTATTGCTCTAAAATATTGATTTTGGACACAAAAACCCAAATATTAATCAATTGAAACATGTCAGATCGTTGCCATCATTTCTGTCCAGAATTGAATGGTTAAAGATGAGGGGCTTGATTTTTTTAATTCCAAATTAGTGATGAAATAAAAATCTGGGACATCTGAGTCAAAAATTTGTCAAAGATGATCTTTGGAACACTAGATGGAGCAAAAGTTTAGTTAATCCATCCAGAAGAAGTTCACGCATCCTATTCACACATGAACAAGCAGAACTAAGGAGTGCAGTTAAAAAACAAAGCAACGCTTCTCCTTAAACCGTTTTCCCAATATAGAGAGAGGGAGGATAGAATCCAGATTATTTCCCTTAATAAGCAAACAAACACCTAAAAACTTGCATGTTGCAACTATACACCTAACCATTTCTAATTCTTACCACCAGGCCTAGTTGAAGCAACTTTATTTGCTGCTGAAGCCACATCTGATTCCATTTCTGCTTTCCCTGCAAGAAGAGCTATTTGTATGAGAACTCATTACTTCAATCAGAATAGATGAACATGAGAATGTTTGGTTACTACAGTGAGTAACTAGGCAGGCTGTGGTTACTACAGTTGTCACTGAAAAATTCATAATACTCCTAAAAAGGGACCATGTAGCTGTTGTGAAATTAAATATGCAAAGCACATAAAAGATTACACAGAAAATAAATGGTTCAACATGCCATAAGTGAAAACAGGGAATATCAATCAACATTGTAAACAAAACTAAAGGGGAGAAAGGTACTGACCACGCCGAGTCAATTCATTTGCTCCACAGTACGCAAAATCTTCTATTGCTGGAAGGCCAAACTTCTTTGTAACCGGAACCTGATCATATAACTCATCGCAAGTCAAGAACCTTATCATAACAACACGAAGAGCCCATGATTCATAACTCACACACCCATTGATCCATTTATGCAGAAACAGAAGAAATGATGGAAAAGTTGAGACCTTGTGATCCTGGGTTGAAGGAAGATGGTCCTCTTCTTCAAGTTTGACAGCCATTTTTCTGGGTTTTTTATTTCTCCTGACAAAGACTTGAACTTTGGAGTGGGAAGCTTCAACGAAGGAAGTGGGTGTGTTGGGATTGGGAGGAGTGGCTTTGCAAAAGGTTCGAGTTTTCTCAGACATGGTGATGCCCACAGGAGGAGAAACTGAAACGACCAGTGATCGATTTGAAAATTGTTGTATCAGAGACATTTTGATGTGTGAAATTGTATAGATTTTTATTTTTGGTTGATGAAAATAATTTTTGCTTCCATTTTCAAAAATATGTTTCTTTTTCTCTCCTTTTTCACCCTTTCCCCAATCCCTAAATTTCTCTTATTTTTAAAAAGTAGTATTCAATAGAAACAATTCCAAAATTGGTATGAAATTTTGGCTGAAACTTTCGATTGAGAAGACCCATGAACCTTAGTTCAGAGAAATAAAGGTAATAAATCAATATATAAATAATTGAATATCAATTAACGTTTTTTTAAATATTTATACTAAATATCTTTTACTGAATATTAATACTTCTCTCCGGTTAATGTCTTGACTGATATCATTTAAACACTACTGAAAATAAGATATATTTGTTATGACATCGATATTTATATTTAACACATACAATACAGAAATTCGAATATGTAACTTAATCAATCAAATTAAACATGTTACAGAATTCAACCAAATGTATATTTAAATTCCTGTATAAATGTTTACGTAGTTGCTTAAATAACACGTTAATATTTTTCATATATACTTAATTAGTTATCAACTTTAAAACATATTTATTAATATAAAAATTTGAAGTTAAAATATTTCATAATCATAAGTTTGATATTCCAAGTTTCCAACCATAATATGCTAATGTGCTAAGTAGGCGATTCAATTGTTAAAGAAGTTGATTTTATGTTTGATCTTAGATTTTGATTCTAATTTTTTGTTTTTATCATATTGTAAATGCTTCCTTAAATGTGATTTGATCATTTGTTAATTTAGAAAGCTTTGGAAAGTGTTATAAAACTTTTTTTCTGGTTTACATATGTTATAATACATTATACACTAAAATGTGTTTTATGTGTTAAAAAATATTACTAAACTTGATTGAAAAACAATGAAAAATATTTCAATAGATTAATATGACAGTTTAATACATTAAAATCTCTTAAAACTTAAGTGGTCATGTTGATAGTGTATTAATTGATACAACTTTGTAATATCGGTTAAAATAATTTGATTTTAATTAGATATTGTTTTACTGGCTCTATTTTAGACTAATTTTACCAATACGTGAAATTATCATATTAAAACACAGTTTTGATCGATTAAACTTTATAGATGGAATCTATATAATTTTTTCTTTCAAAATTATTTAAATGTACCAGCTTAGAAAATTGTTATTTGAGTAAAAATTGTGATAGTGAAATAAATATATAATTATTATATTATTAAACTGAAAATAAGTAATTATAGAAAAAAAATAGTAGTCAAGTCTTATTTTTACTTGAGTCACCATTTCTCTAAACTTCTATCTCTTTTTTTCATTTGACTTCTTTTTATGTCTATGCTCTTTAATCAGTTTTGCAAGCGGAGTCCACCTCCACAGTGGATTCGTGATGGAGAACAGAGAGCAGAACCTCAGTTAGAGTAAGTTCATCTTCTATCCTTTTTTCCTTAAAACCAGTTTTAGACATTTCATTTCCCTTGTTGTCTGAGTTTGCATGTGACCTTCGAATCATCAAATGGTGCCTTTGTGGAGCTCAATGTCTTAAAATGTTAGTCTAATAGTTTATCGGAGGTTATTCGGTGCACGTTTGAGTTCCAGGAGAATTGTAGTTGTTGGAACTATTTGACAGAACTCTTGCTCTGATTCAGGTAAGGGAAGTTGACCTGCCTTTTTGTTTGGTCTGTGTGAATGTAGGTTAGGGTTTGATAAGTTAATGATTGTAGTATATGGGAAAGTTATCTGCAGGTCTGATATTGAGATTTAATTTTCATAATGTTGAGTTGATTTTTTTTTGCATGTATGATGTGACTTTGTAAAAATTGATGGTATGTTAATTTGTTGGGTAGATAGTTTGTCAAGTAGATAGTTTGTTGAGTAGATAGTTTGTGCTAGGGTAGATCATTCATCATGTATGCAGATTGATTTTGTCCAATTTAATCATCTGAGACATGCATGATAGTTTTGAGGTAGTAGAAACTACATGATTCATCTGAGAAACTGTTGGTTTACTACATAACTCGCCTGGACTTGACACTCTCGCCCTGGCGAGTTTACTTGGAAATCTGAGAGGTGCTATCGGGTTCAATTTTGCCCAGACGAGAGGTGTTTTGCCCAAGCGAGGTGGTATTCTCGCCCAGGAGAGAAGACCTCTGAAGCTGAGGTGCTCTCTGGTCTAGTCTCACCTTGATGAAGAGGTATTCTCGTCTAGGCGAAGAGGTATTCTCGTCCAAGCGAGGAGGTATTCTCGTCCAGGCGAGAATGGTCCTAGAGCAGAATTTTTGAGCTTTTTTGTTTTGATTGTTTGATTCTTTTGTAATACAAGATGTGCATTTAATAAGATAAATTAATTAATAATTTAAATTAATAGTATTTATGGTTTAGTGAATTCTTCATTTTTGAGATTGAGATTGAAAAGTGAATGAAGGTACCAGTAGAGACCTATATTATGGTGTGTTATTGTTAAAGTATTAATGGAGTTGGTCAAGATCTAAATATAGTGTTTTCAAGAAAGAAAATACCTGTGCCTATGTCAATTAGAAAATGCATTGTCTAAGGATTTGATCAATAACGATTGATATCCTGACTTTTACTAGTAATAGGAATCAAATAGATGAACATTACTAGGTGTGGTGACAGTCAAAAGAGGTCTGAACTGGGTGACTGCAGCTTAAAACATAGTTGGTCAGAAAAGTCTCAGGGGGACTAACATTGACATACAATAGTAACGATTCATTGGTTTAGAGGCTGTGTGAATTCACAGTTTTAAGTTGTATAACTTGTGCATATCTCGGGACATATTCAATGCACGAGTTTTCTGAAAATAGAGTTAAGTTTGTAGTGTGTCAATGTCTTATAATTGTAATGCTAGATGAAATTGATTGAGATGGATGATCTAAGGTGTTTAAGTTGAGTTAAACTTCTTGCTTGATTGAATGACTTTGTATTGCTAAAAATTTGCTAACTTACCCTTTATTTTATTGTGCTGGTGTTTTGATATTTATCTGTGATGATCGTGATTCTACTGGGAGCAGATGGTGTGTTGTAGATGGATCCTTGAAAGATCATTAGGTTGAGTGATGCTAATAGTGATAGGACTTATTTTGAAAAAATTTTAGAGATATATTGTAAATAGGTTTGACTAGAATTCTGAATGTATGATTTTGAAATACTTTAAATTAAAGGAAGACTATATACTAATTAATCTTAATGATGATTAGTAGAATAATGAGTTATATGGATGCTTTATTTTGTACGCATTACATCAAAACAAAACCATATATCTTTTGGAAATATTTTTCTACTAGGAGAGACTCTAACTTGAGATTGCAAAATGCTTCTTAAAGTATTCTTACCTTCATTTTTTGTTGAAATCAATGACTTTAATAAGTTCGCACTGTAATCACATTTGTATCTTTTCTTTTTCACTTACGTAGGTGATCTTATTCCTTTTATGTGATAAGATTTTTCAAGTGGTGATAAAAGATCTTGTAAGATTTTTTTTTTGTCGAGAAGTTATTGTAAAACTTGAAAATATAATGGTTTGATTTAATCAGATATTTAGACAACTGGATATAATTCTGGATATAATTCTTATGATAGAATAAACTAATATAAATCTTGGTGTATATTTTTTATCTCTCTTTTTTTTTCATTCATTTCAATAGTAGTATTGCACATTATACTTGTCACACACTTTGAATCTTAAAAATATTTTTAACATGCACTAAATGTGATTATTTACATTCTTATCAGATATTTTAAATACTGTCATAGTTAAATTCACTCATTCCTCTTCATTAAAATTAGTCCTTAAAGCTAAAAATATCAATTATATCCTATATTAGTATGTTTAAGTCATAACATAATAAACTTATTCATATAACATAACAAAATATTTCTACCAATTATAACATCCTTTATCTCTTTGAAAATAACACTTTTAAAATAAAATATTAATATTGCAATTCTCCAAAATCTAATAGCTTCTTTTGAACCCTAATATCAATTCCGGATGACTTAATGTCCAAGCAGGTAAAGCAACGGCTTTAGGTTTCAAAACTTCAAAGGGCTTAAAAAAATTTAACACTCATATATTATTATAAAATAAAAAATATATTTAATTTTAAAGTTATACTAAAAAAATTTTAATTAAAAATTTAAAATATCTTAACTGACTTTAAGTTTACATGGTGCTATAAATATTTTTTAATGACTTTAGATTTATATTGATACTAATATTATTCAATGAATAATATTCTTGAACTTTCTTATAATAAATTAATAATATTTTTTTTGAAAAAAGAAAGTCAAGGAGTCAAGAAATTGAGCAGTCAAGGAGTCCTACTATCCAAACTTTATAATTTCTCTATCTCTTCCCTATATCCCAACATATTAACATTGACATCATTTCTTTATATATTATTCACTATCTGACTCTTTCACTTCTCTCATTCCTTCTTCACTTATCTCTTTCATTCTTTCATCTGTCTCTTTGTTCTTCCACAATATTATTTCAATTTTTCCAATTTCAAATTTGTTTCATCATTCTATACTGTGCATTTAGGTCTATGTCTTTATCTGGGACTCGGATGTAGATTGATTGATGAAAAGTTTATGTTCACTTTTGCTCATTTTGAATGCATCAATATTAGATAAAAATAATATCAGATTATTGATCTCAATTTTTTTTTTATTTTTCATTATTGTTTAACTAATCTTAAAATAATTTGTGCAGATTCAAGGAAGAGAATTTATAATTTATAAATTATATTTAAAAACTTACCAAAGGAGAGGATGGAAAGATAATTGGAGACTTGAGACTTCAAGACAAGATACCATCAAGCTCATTGTCTTCACAATCAGGTTTTATTTATTTTTTAACTTAGTCTCATTTATATTCAGTGTGATATATATTATAGCTTTTAATCTTATATAAAAATATATAAATATGTTAACTAAAAGATTTGAATCAGGTTATTCAAAACTTAAAAAAAAAAGAACTGAACTTTTGATTGAATCACAAAAAGGGGCTATGGATAATTTTATAAAACTAAACAAAAAAAATGAATTAGAAAATACAGACGAGTCTTCTTTAAATGAAGAAGATAACAATATAAATATAGGTGAAGATTTACCAAGAAAGTAACGGAAACTTTTTTAGTTTGGTAGAAATGATTGCAAAATTTGATCCAATTATAAAATAACATCTTCATCGAATTAAAAATGACGAAATTTATAATCATTACCTTAGACCTAATAAATGAGTTGATAAATTTGTTAGCAAGTGAAATAAAAACAAAGATTATAAAAAAAATTATGAATAACGAGTATTTTCTTTAGAATTGATTATTTTTAATATATTATAGATAAAACAATTATCACACTCCAAAATAGATTTGAACAATTTAAAATATATGAAGATAATTTTGGTTTTTTATTTAGTATTAAAAATTTAAAGTCATTGGGTTGTGTATTTTTGAAAGAAAAATATTTAAACCTTGAAAAGAATTTGAAACATGATGATAATTGATTGGATGTTGATGACTTAGATTTATTTTCTTAATTAAATATCTTGAGATTATAGGATTGGAAAATGATAAACCAATTGACATTCTTAATTATATAAAAAGAATAAATTATTTTCTAAATACATATGTAACATAAAATTAAATAATTAAACATTTTAAACTATTATTTATTGATAATATTTATTATTTTTTAAAATATTTCTATTAAATTATAATGAAATTTCACATATGAATATAAATTAGAAGTGATGATTTTGTGAGAAACTAGTTGATCCAATTTATAATAAAAACATTAAAATTATATAAGTAATATAATTCTATACTTTAAATTAAAATTATACCGTTATTATAAATATTTAATATTTTAGGTAATAAATAAAATTTATAATAACAATATTTTGCATCTCAAATTTAAATTTAAAAATATTATCATAATAAAATACTCAACATATTCACAAGTGCACATGTATAATAACTATTGGTATAAATAGTTTGTCTAAATAATATTATTAATGATTTAATATTAATAATATGATTTTATTTAATATAAATTAATAGTATTATTACTATAAATTAGTAAATATTACAAAACAATAATTAATATAAATAACATAAAATTAATAATATTACTTAATATAACTTTTTAACACAAATGAGATATTAATATTTTAAAGAGAATTAACAATATTAATATTAGACTATGTTCCCCTTTTTTTTTGGAAAATGATTCATATTGGAAAATCCATTTTGCCAATTACTTTACATTCTCCAATACGGTTTTACATTCCCAACTTCTAGATGTCATAACATTATTTTATTGTTTTTATAGGAAATATAACACACATTAAATTAGTAGGTACAACTACAATTTTTTTGAAATAAACAAAATATAAAATATATATAGTTCTAACTCACATTTTTTTATTTATTCCTTTTTGAAATGAAATATTTTTTTTTCTAAGATCAAATGCATAAGGACTATTTATATATATATATATATATATATATATATATATATATATATATATATATATTTT
>Ga0099825_1007497_pt1 | contig 13263 bp, 9 predicted proteins | sample SiratroredBW_FD_76838 | JGI IMG/M metagenome (GOLD analysis project Ga0099825, IMG submission 76838) | Root nodule microbial communities of legume samples collected from California, USA - Siratro red BW | ecosystem: Host-associated > Plants > Roots > Nodule | place: USA: California | collected... | reverse complement strand
TATATATATATATATATATATATATATATATATATATATATATATATATATATATATATATATATTTGTATTCTTTTTCCCTTTCCTTTAACAGAAATAAAAGTAGGTTAGGTATAAAGATTTTAAAAAAAATAAATCATTTTTATTAACAAACTTTTTTTTAAGAAATAAAGTATTACATTCCAAATAATTTCAAAATTAAAAAATAGTAACCATAAACAAAGCATCTTTAAAAAATAATAAAAATATTCAATTTCAATAAAAAACAAAAAACAGTTTTAGAAATTAAAAAATATAACCAAATATCACCAAACCAAAATTCTTAAAATAGAACTACGTGTACCCTGATTTTCTATCATGTATAGAGATACGTAGGACTAAGGTTAAACCTTGTCGGGTCTAAATAAATAAAAATATATATATGTTTGTTTGTTTTATTTTTGTTTGATATTTTTATCTGCCTAATTATTATTTATTGTTATAATTTTTATAAGCCTGTTTTCTTGTTTTTTTTTTTATATATTTGTTTGTTTTTAGTCTCATTTTTATTGTTATTATTTGGGGAAAAAATGATATTTTTAAAACCACACCTATTTTTATCCATTTGATTAATGGTACCGTCTTAGGACGAGCGTTGTAGGGTGCTAATACCTTCACCACACGTAACCGACTTCCGAATCCTTACTTTGGTTTGCAGACTATGTTATTATTTCATTTTTATTTGGTTTTTCTATGGTTTTCTATAATAAACTATGGTGGCGACTCCAATCTCAATTTAAATATTTTTTTTTAAATTAAATTTTGATCGCCCCGTCGTGATCCCGGTTGCGACAATCCCGAACACAAAAAACATCAATTTCCATATGCTTGGTTCTAGAGTGAAAAACTGGATTATGAGTTATGGCAACTGCACTCTTATTATCACACAACATAACAGGAGTACAAAAATAAATAGACAGTTCCTTCAATAAATCTTGAATCCATAAAATTTCAGCAGAAGACTGAGCAAGACTGCGATACTCCAGTTCAGTACTAGAACGAGCAATAACCCGTTGTTTACGAGACCACCTGAAATTAAATTGGAAGCCAAAAAAATTGTTGATCCAAAAGTAGACTTTCTATCATCAACATCAGAAGCCCAGTCAGCATCACATAATGCAGTAATAGAGAGAGACTTAGAAGTAGAGGTTGGTTGTATATGAAGGCCATATGAAATTGTGCCCTTAAGATACCTTAAAATTCTTTTAACAGCAGTCCAATGACCTTCCAGCGGATTGGACATAAACTGACAAACCTTACTAACAACATAATTGATTTCTGGTCTAGTAAGAGTAGCATATTGCAATGCTCCAACAACTGACCTATAAAGAGTAGGATCTGAAAATATATCTGATCTAGTCTTAGATAGCTTGCAAGAAGCAACCATAGGAGAGGAAACAAATTGAGCTTCATTCATCTTTGTCTTATGTAGAAGATCACGAATATACTTGCTTTGAGCATCACTATAGAGTTGTTTGGCTGATACTGAATTTCTATTTTCAAAAAATAGTTCAATCTGCCCAGCTGTTTAAGAGATAATGTAGAATTCAAACTAGAGGATATTTGTTGAACAATACTCAGAGATGTGTCTGTAATAATAATGTCATCAACATATGCCAATATGTATACAGTTTGATAATTATGCTGATAGACAAAGAAAGAAGGATCAGCCTTGCTCGAACAAAACCCAAGTTGTAACAGAGTAGTTTTAAGCTTGTCAAACCATTGTCTAGGTGCCTGTTTAAGACCATAGATAGCTTTATTAAGCTTGCAGACCAAAGTTTTATTAGTAACCTCAAATCCTAAAGGTTATGTCATATAGACAGTTTCATCAAGACTTCCACTCAAGAAGGCATTATTAACATCTAAGTGAAATAAATCCCAGCCATTAGTTAAAGTAATTGTAAGAATTATCTTAATAGTAACAGGTTTAATAACTGGAGAGAAAGTTTCATGAAAGTCAAACCCTTGAATTTGATTGAATCCTTTGGCAACTAATCTTGCCTTGTATTTTTTAACAGTACCATCAGGATTTTCTTTAATACAAAAAATCAACTTGCAGCCTACAGCCTTTCTCTCAGGAGGAAGAGAAACCAGATCCCAAGTGTGATTATTTACAAGAGCTTCATACTCTTGTTTCATTGCAGTAGCCCAATTCGCATCTTTGCGAGCTTGAAATGCATTACAAGGTTCAATATTTGTTAGCAATAGTGAAGGATGAATTCTTTTTCTAGTAATTCGAGACTTGGAGCGAGTTTGCATAGAATGAGTATTAATGGGCTCAGATACATCCTCAGATTCAGTAGTAACAACAGTCGGAATAGTATGAGTAGACTGGGGGTGTAGTAGTCAAAGACTGTGTGGGAGGAGAAAGATTAGGATTGAGATTAAAAAATTGTTTACTACTAAGCTTAGGGGTAGAAGATCGTGTAAACATATCAACATAAGGAAATCTGATTTCATTAAAGATGACATCTTTAGAGATGTAAATTCAACCAGATTTAGATAGACAAAAATAACCTTTATGAGATCCAGAATAACCTAGAAAGACACACTCTTGTGAGCAAAATTCAAGTTTGTGCTTATTATATGATTTAAGAAAAGGAAAACAGGCACAACCAAAGACTTTTATAAAAGAATAGTCAGGTTTGCTTTTATACAATACAGTGTAGGGGACACGAAATTGTAAAGAAGCAATAGGTAACCTGTTAATCACGTATACAGCAGTTTGAAAAGGAAAATCCCAAAATTTCAAAGGAAGGGAAGCATGATGTAGTAAGGTTAGACCCAACTCAGTTATGTGTCTATGTTTTCTTTCAACAACACCATTTTGGTGATGAGTGTGAGTGCAAATAAGTTTATGTATAATGCCAACAGAACAAGAACAAAAATCAACAATTTTATTGGTAGATTGTATATTACATTGAGTCAAAACAAGTCTCAACACATTATCATTTGGGTGACCTAATCTAGCGTGCCACAGATTACTGGATTTAGCGGAATTAACACCAACAAACTATGGATTATTAGCTGATTCAGAAGTAGTATACAATTGAGATGTCTTTGACATGACAGGATCAGTACAACTTTGAATCTTGAGATCAGGAAAACAATATAAACCATCAGCTCTAACAATGCCCCAAAGAAGGATTTCATTGGTGGCCTGAGATTTAACAATAGAATAATGAGGAAAGAACTCAAAATAGACATTGTTATCAAGTGCAAATTTATTGACACTAAGAAGGATTTTGGTAATTGAGGGGACATGCAGTAAATTGTGTAAGTAAAGAGAAAGGTTAGAATTCTTGAGAAAAGAAGAACTAGAACCAAGAACTTTCAAACCTTCACCATTGCCAATGTAAATCTAATATGGGCCTTCAAAATTATTTAACTGCTGAATATTTTGAGAATTTCTAGTAACATGAAAAGACGCCCCTGAGTCAGGTATCCAACTTGAGTTACCAAGTTCTTGTGCAGAAGAATTTGTAACAATACACTGGCACATCAATTGAAGGTGCAGAACGAACTTGAGTAGTGGCAGGATTAATCCATGTATTTGATTTGGGAGTAGCGTTAAATTGTGTAGTTGAAAACTGAAGAGGCTGATTTGTTGTAGGATCATATAAAACTAGAGATTCATGTGGTTGATAGGAAGGATCTCCATGGTAAAAACAAATGTTGGTTGTATGACCATATTTGAGACAAATTTGGCACTGAAAATTAGCAAACCTACCACCACGACCTGGACCGTTGTGACTGCAACCACCTCTATCAGCAGAGGAAAGACCAAAGTTTCCATGAAAGTTATTGGTACGAACTTGCGATCTTGTATTCGCAACATATGCTTCAGAGTAATTAACCGAGGGAAATATTTTCTGCTGAAAACGATTAGTACGAGATTCATGGGCAAGAAGAAGTGCCTCAACCTCCATGATTGGAAGTGTTTCAAATTTACTTTCAATAACAGAAATAACAGGTGTATAGTCTTGTGGAAGACCTTCAAGAATAGCATCAACATACTCGTCAAGTTTGACTAGACAACCAATTCTAGCCAGTTCATCTGCAATATTTTTTATTTGTCCCAAGAACTCTCTCATAGACTTGTTTTCAAGAGCCTGTGCACGAAGATCAGTGCGTAACTGCCTTGCTCTACCTTTGGTTTGGGTAAAGAAATGATCATGAATATGTTCCCAAACTTGGTACGAGTGAATTGCTCTAAGAACTCGAGACAAGATAGTCTTGGACAAAGTTGATTGCAACCAAGAAAGCAAGATTTAATCTTGGACTTCCCATTCTTCATATGCGGGGTTAACATTTCCAAAAAGACGATCATCTTTAGTGAGAAAATTTGAAGGAATCACTGGACTAACAACAACCCTTTGAAGTTTATGAGATTTAATAACAGGTTCAACCTACCGCTTCCAAAGAAGATAATTGGAATCATCAAACTTTTCAGCTATGGAGTTTGGAAAAAACTGGGAGGGAAATGGGAGGGAATTTGTACTGGCCATTGTGAATCAGTGACTGGCTCTGGATACCATATTGAATTTTGGTATGAAAGAGAAATAGAGAAAACGTAAAAATAAATATTATTGTATTTGATAATAGTGCATATCTATTCAGTACAAAAGGATCAACTAATATATAGACATGAAGGTCCATATAGAGTTGATACAGAATAAGGCCCATGCATGGGCCAAACTGAGAAAACAGAACAGTCAAAATATAACTAACATTGAACATTACTAATAGACGTCGTCAAAATGTCCGACACGATTTCGGCACTCTTGCTGGCAAATGATGGAGAAAACAGAGTTGTGGGTGGGATAGGTTCCATCAAAAGGACTTGAGGACGAACAACAACATATTCTTCGTTCAACCCCAAAAGGAATCGAAAATGCTGGTCTTCTTTCTTGTATAGAACAACGTTCCAACTTGAAATACAAGAACAGTGAACAGTACAAGTGCAATGAATAGTCAGACGGTAATGCTCTAACTCTTCCCAAATGGTTGTAAGCTTTGTGAATAAATCACTTACAGAAAGAGCACCTTGCTTCGGGAAATTAAGGTTTTGTTGGAGTTTCCCTACACTCAGCTAGTCACTATGAGAAAAACACTCACGTGGGTTTATTCAAATGGCTGAAACGATTTCTATTTTGTCAATGCTTCAAGCGATTTGGGGAAAACAGAGTGCATCATCCACGAGTGGATGAGGATGTTGCAACGTTCCCAAAGAGGATAAAGAGGATACAAAGGATGGTGAAGCTTTGGAATAGGGATTGTGCCCGAAAGGAACCCGAACTTGATTTTGGCTATCATAATGAGGAAACCATGGTGTTAGATGGGTTTTCACTAGAATGAATATAATACGGAGATAATGGATTTTGAGAAGGATCTACATTTTGGTTGTTGGGGTTGTGATGAAGTGGTTGATAAGTGTTTGAGGTGGTGCCTGTGCCGGTAGAAGTATTGGTGTTGCCTCTAGCCATTTCAGGAGAACCTAGAGTTCATGATACCATATGAAAAATTATATGCTGATGGAGAAAATTATTCCCTCATTTCTCTGATGGAACAAAGCCATATATATAGTTACATAAAAAAATATCCGACCATAATGAGGTGGCAGAAAAAATAGCAAACAATTGTAAAATTGCAAAAAGAAAAATAACATAATGCAAAACATGAGAAACGAGGAGTAAGATTGTTATGCCAATCATGCATACTCGTCATTGGTTTTATCTGATGTATTGTTCTTTGATGCACTCTTCTTAGTTGTGACTTAAAAGTCTTTTTAGTTAAACAAAATGACTATATTTACTTTCATATTACTCAATTTGAGAGACTTTATCACATAATTGGTAAAAGTTTTCCACATTTCTATAACAAAAACATCAAATCCATTTTTCTAAAATGGAATTCGTTGATCTTTTAAGTTTTCGGATTAATTGCATAATTCAAAAACTTATTGGATTAATTACATAATCCAAAGAATTATGGATCATTCAATTCAAAATCTCCCAACTACATTTTCGACATTTGTTATAGCCATGAGAGATGCAGGTATAAAACATTGGATGCACAAAGCAAGTGCCATTCACAGCACATGGTCAGCAGGTCTTTTTTTGTGTGATGGTCTTCACATAAATCTGCATAATGTTTCATTTTCTTTGTTCTGACATTATATAGTCCACCTTTGGCACTTCTTCAGCTTAGGTTTGGCTGTTCTTTCGTTTTAATAAATTTATTTTCCTATAAAAAAGGCTTATTCAGATTGAAGGGATGTGTAGCTTTTGGAAGTGTAACGCTTTTCATTTTCGGACTCCTTTAAATACGAGCATAGATACCCAAAATTACCAACACCAAAGGAATTGAGAGAAAATTTGGAAAGCATAGCCTTGTTAGCTTTTATTATCTCAGGCTCAACTGTCTCGACTATAATAACTATAATATATTGTACATTTAATAAGAAATTCTATTACGTGGATGAGGTGTGGTATTTTGAAAGTTGCACTTGTCGACGACCCAAAGAATATGCTGTGACTATCCACAACAAACAAACCTACAGAACGGAAAAACACACGTTAGTCTTGCCCATATGAACAGCAAAAAAAGGAAAAAATATATACGAGTATTGATAACTATTTGAGATAATAGGGAGTCAGTTATATGACACAGGGTATGGAAATAATCGGTATATTTTTCTAATTTTACTTTTAGAATTCTTAAAAAATGGAGGAATATTTGATGAACACGGACAGGATGAAAGGTTTGAACATACAGGCAGGCCATAAAGGGAAACTGTCGATGGGTTCCCGTTGAAAGTACCAAAAAGCATTTTGTACATTCCAGCTGCTGCAGCATCTCCAAGTCTTTGAACCAGGACATCTATGCATACCTGCGACATAAATTTGGCCATTGATATATGAGCTCATTCCATGCACCATCTAGAAATGTCCAAGAAATATGTATAGGGTGTATAATAATGTTATAGCAGTGAAGCCATTGGCTCTCTAAATTGAAATAGCAGAAAATGGTTATTAGAGGAAAAACGAAACAGAAAATGGTCGTACTTTGGCTTTATACTTCTCATCCTCTGAAACAACGGTAAATAGAAGTTCTCTACCTGGCCTTGTCACAACATATGTAACAACCTGCAATGTTGTCACACATGATCACGAATCCACAAAAGTGTGCAAAAGTTAATTTAATCAACAGTTTACTATTTTATATCGTGAGTAGCAGGTGACGGTCATGAATTTCTCTCAAAGATGAATGCAGTATGGAGTATTGTTGAGAGAAAAGTAAGAAGTGCATATGCTGAAGAATTTAAGTTTTAACTACACAACGAACTCCATATTTCTATAATGAATGTAAGAATACAGAAACACAAATACCTAAATAGTTACTCTTTTTAATTACAGGAACCTACCATTTATCCACCGGTCAAGGAAACACTGTCTGGCAAAAGGCAGATTAATTAATTTCTGGACTGACATAGGGCTCACTGACTCTATTGCCAAGATGACGATTATCGATAGGAACTTACACAGTCAGCTTAAAGCAAAGGACTCAAATTTGATTTTACACAAATCATGGCAAACACCTTCCTTCATGCCACAAGACATTCAACATCAAATCAGCCAAGCTATTATTCCTATGGTTGATAAGCTCCTATTGGATTGAAGTTTACTAAAAATGGTCATTTATCTATCAAGGATGTTATCTACATATTCACTAGACTAAACCAATTGTGCCATAGGGAAACAGAATCACGAACAAAGACATTACTCCTTCCAAACCTTTATCCTTTGGAGACTTTTGCATCATGTTACGTAAGAATGATTTTTCTAGGAAACGTGGATTCAATGTGATATCTTTTTCTCCTCATTGCTATCATGCCTTTTGTAAAATAAAATAAAGAATGTTGTATTTCTTTTTTTCTTTATTAATAAATCTAAGAATGTTGCATATGATTGATACAAGTTGTTGAACTAACCTAGTTAGGTTTGCAAGTTGTATAGTAATGCTATATCCTTCTTTTCGTCTAACCAAAAAAAGGAACCTACCATCTGCATAATAACATACCTTTATAAAACATTCAGGTCCCATGCACCAGACTTGTTAAAAGAGAAACGTAGTTAATGAACTTTGATTTAGTTAAAACATTTGTCAATTAATCATATGCATTACTAATGGGAATGTATCCGGGCAGGACTTTTCTGAAGTGACAATAATATACCTTAATATATTTGGTCCTCATAGCAAATAGGAATGGAGGTAATAAGCAATGTCTCATAGTCCTCGATTAACTATCATAAACTCTAAATTGTGTTTCAACTAGACAGACAATATTTTATATCATACAATGAACCTACACAAATACTTAGTTTACTTGACACATTTCTAACACGATATAATGTTAATTAATGATTATATTAAAGAAGGAACCAATATTTGTTAAGTAGTAGAGAATAACCTTTCTCAATGTCTCACAAATGGCAACCACCACCCAATTTGGCCAGACAGCCAGAGTAACTAAATTTAAGAAGCCAACAATCGGTGTTGAGCATATAGCTATAGTCACCCCAGCAACAGTAAGAATGCGTCCCTGTACTAGTAAAGAAATATTTACATATTAGTAACATGAATCATTATACAAAAAATCAAAGAATAAAAATTATGACTGACCTTTTTTCATCATTATTGTTAATAATATTACCTCTTCAAAATGGTTACTTCAATTAATGGTCATAAAAAACTATTCTATTATTCATTGTTTATGCAAGTATAGAGATGGCAAAACAGACAGTCTAAACAAGCCCAACAAGTAAATAGAAAAGAATGTGATGGACCAGCCCAGTTCATATTCCAAAGGAGTTGTAATGTTATGCCTAGTCCAACCCCCATGTCTAGACCATTTTGGTGTGCTACTCCTTCATTCCTATAAAATAGCAAATACTGAGCACAACTTCCCACAAGAAAACGCGGAGCCCAACAAAATTATGGGCCAAAAGAGCCATTGGTCCATGAGACACCTAAGGCATGAAGGGTGTATGAGCCTAAAAGGAAGAAGGGAAATCCTAAAGCTGAGGTGCCATGAGTAGTGGAGAGGTTGTTAGTGAGAAATTTGTTTTTTATCATTTAGACTCATGAGGAAGAGGGGTATGGGAGTTCTGTTATTTTCTGATATTCTGTTAGAGGAGCTATGCTATGGGCACTTGGAGGCTTCCTCCTCTTGTAGCCTTTTTATTGAAAATGATACATAATTCTCCAGTTGCTTAATATTTTTTGCTTCTACATTTACCACTATAATATTGATCTGTAACAGAAAATTGTACAAACCTGTATCTCTTCACATTTTCATATATGTAATTTGGAGATAATGACAAGTGAACTTTTTCTAAATGTGTTCACTGAATCTGTCATGACCTCATTACTTGTATTTTGATTGTTCCAGTTTTTTTCAAACAATTTATTGTGGAAATGGAAGCTTCTAGCACTGCACTAGGCACTAAGCTAATACAGAAGAAACGACCTATTACTTTTTGGAGCAAGAAACCTCCTATTATATACGTGTATTAGAGAAAGAACGAGAAAATAAATGTGTAATTGATTGTTTATACAATTATCAATTAGTTGGAGCTGAGACTCTTGTCAGAAGAAATTTGTTAGATAGTGAGGCAAAAGAAAATAGTTTTGGATTTGGGAGGGTCCAAGTTCCTCAAACTACCTGGTAGTAATCAGTTGAGAACATTATCGAGTGTGAGGTGCACTTTCACATCAATAAATGAATTCTTGTTTTCTGATTCCCTGTTTTGATCCCAGTGCTATCACATTATTTCTCTTTGACCAACGTGTACATCAACTCAAATGGTACCACAGATCCCCACCAAAAATTGGTGACTGGGATGCTTAGCATAAAAAACTCAATTGAAAAGAACCAAGGTTGGTGTGATCACTGCAAGAAAAACTAGGACATACTAAGGAGGCATGTTGGATGCTTCACGCAAAACCATCAGATCTTAAACTACTTTACAAGGATATCATGCGCTCATACAACTATTATTGAAAACAGATCATAAAATGCAGCTGAATCCAATCTATTTAGCCGAGATGCAGTTTTTTCAAAAATTGCTTAAAAAGGGTCTTCAAAATACCAGTACACACTCTTCCACTACTACACTTGCTCAAAAAGGTGATCCTTCTGCTGGTTTTCATGTCAACCACCAGAAACCCAAGCTCTTGGATTGTTGATTTTGGAGCCTTGGATCACATGGTTGAAGATATTAATGTATTTAGAAAATACACCCATTGCCACGCTAATTTTACTGTATATAGCAGATAGAACCACTTCTAAAGTGGTTGCTAAAGGTTTTGTGATTATTTCTGACATCACTCTTGAATCAGTTTTTATGTCCCTAAATTGGTCTGCAACTTACTGTCCAGCAGTAAATTACCTGAAATTAAGTGCATAACTAAATTTCTTCCACACGTGTGAATTTCAGGATCATGAAGTAGGAAGATTGGCAATGCTAAGGAATGTTCAGGGCTCTACCTTTTCAGGGTAGAAGATCGAAACAAAAACATCAATACTGCCCATGTGTAGTCACTTGATCCATGGATATAGAAATACCAATCTCCCCTGCAACCGTAAAGAGAATTCTAAGCCTTCAATATTCTTGAGGTAAATCAAGAATCTGGGCACACACTTGAGCATGGGTGTTCTTTGCTTTCTTGGGTTGAAGTCACTTCTCCATAAAGACAATCTTAGGAAACGGGATGTAGATACTAAGAGACAACCACAAGAGTTTTCCTCATCTTTTTTACAAGTGAGGACATTCCACAATTATTGCAGCAGGTTGCACTTTCATTCCAAAAGGGCTTATCTACGAGCTTTTTTTTTTTTGCAATTCATGCATCTACCTCTCATGTTAACAGAAAAAGAATATTTGTGAAATAAATGCTGTTGGCAACAATTTTTTAAATGAAAATTATTACATAGACGGCAACTTTTTAAAACTTTAAAAAAACCTAAATCTAAAATCTCATTTTGGATTTTTACAGTTTTGAAACTTAAAACTAAAAGCCACTTAGATTGGCCTTAATTACCTCATGAACCAGACTACATACAACTTTCATCAATAGTTCTATAATTTACTGTTTTTTTTTTATAAAATTCATGCAAGGCATAACTGGTTAGACTGGCACCTCAAAGCTCAGCAATCATTTTCCATCACAAAAAACAATCTATTAAAAAGAAAATTAAAAGAAAAATAAAAACATGGGAGACCAAACCAAACCCATGTACAAAACTTACAAACAAACTTCCTTACAAAGCATTAAAAAAACGAAAATAAAGGAGTTGATACCTTTACCAAAAAAAAATCTAGACTAATACTGCAGGAAGAGAATCAAACCACTGAAATTCTAGTCTAACCCAAAATTTGCAAGCTTATCAGCACAATGATTACCTTCATGAAAAATGTGAGTTATCTTCCACTTCATAACATCACAATTCTTCATGGATTTCCTCCATCTACCCCTCAGAGACCACGGGACAATTTGAGGAGAAGAGAAAGCTAGGCATACCAACGAAGACTCGCACTCAAATCAGACATGCCTATAACCACCAGCCCAAGAAGATTCAGTGGCCAATATAACCCCCATAAGCTCAGCATTTAATGATAGTCATTGTACAATGGTTTGAATTTTGATGTTTGTCAGTGATAGAAAAGGGAATAATAAGAGGGTGTGGAAAGTTTATTGAAGAAGGAAATTTAAAAATTAATTAGGTGTTTGCTGTTAACAGCTGTTGTGGGTAGGGGACTGAGACTTTCTTTTAGGAAGGAAGTCTTTATATTCTTTTCTTATGTGGTAGATCAGGAGTGAGGATAGTAGTTTTGTGACAGGAAATGCACTGTGAAGGGAAGTATTTTCCTTCATAAACCTGTATTAGGTAGTTTACTGAGAATTGATAGTTTTGAGGGACAGTCCCTACAATTTCTCTTCTGAGTTTTACCTTCTTTGTGAAGGCTCTTAACAGCCAGGGTTTTTCCCCTACAGCAATTTGTGATACCTGAGTTGGATCTCCTGGTTATAGAAGGTCAACCTCTATATAATGTGTTCTTACTCATAGAAAAGCAAAAAGCATATCATAGTTGCTAGATCAAGTACTAAAGCGGAATATTGAATTACGGCTCTCACGTTTTAACTCTTATTGTTAGAAAAAAATCTTCAAAAAGGGCCAATGTGAGAACACATGTCATTTCATCCCAGAAAATCTGAATCTAGCTTTTGTGAACTTCAATGATCAACTAACTTATCTCCCCTCATGAATGTCTTTCTGAGCTCTAAGAATTACCTATGTATAAAGTTGGGTGTTTGTGCCATGCTGAGGGTAATTTTAGAAAAACAAAATCGGAAATCTGTACTTAGTCTCCTAGCATTGTCAAATTTTATAATTAGAAACAAGTTTGAAATCAACTCCAAAAGAAAGATGAATATATACCATGAGGAAAAAGTTATTTCAGGAAGAGCTTACCGTCAAGGACAGCTGTCCACCAAGAATAAAAACAGCAATAAAGCTATTTATCTGGGCAAACAACCTTCTTCTTCCTACAGAGCTGGTAACTGTGGTGGCAATCACACTCACTTTCTGCAATAACAGACTCTAAGCTTCAGAGGAAATTTACAGACCTATGGGTGCTTGAAAATCCAACTTAAATCAAACAGAAACATATATAGCTTCGGAAATCAATCATCAAAAATACATATTGTGTTCAAATAGTATTAATTAAATTGTCTGTATGGGTTGCACTTATGTATTCATTAATAGCTTGCTTGCAATAAATTAAAGGGGTTGTTATAATTATAAAAATAAGTTGGCAGATCCTATATATATGCATTATTAGAAATGTTTCTATTTATTTCCATATCATATCTTTATTATTAGAGGATATCAAATCTCCACTGATTTTTCTCTCTCAGCGTAAATGAAGCTTCTATATTGTCTCAGAATCCTTCAGTTCAATGTCTATCTCTTTCCTATAGCTTAACATGGAATCTGAAGCCTTCTTCTAAATCATGTTGGCCTGATACACCCATTGTCTCTGAAGGACCTTTTTTTTTTTTTTTTTTTTTTTTTAACTTTTCTCCTAATTTTTCATTAATTTTATCTGCTCTTCTCTCGATTCATTTTTTTATAGTAAACAACATTTTCACAAG
>Ga0099825_1007496_pt1 | contig 13263 bp, 11 predicted proteins | sample SiratroredBW_FD_76838 | JGI IMG/M metagenome (GOLD analysis project Ga0099825, IMG submission 76838) | Root nodule microbial communities of legume samples collected from California, USA - Siratro red BW | ecosystem: Host-associated > Plants > Roots > Nodule | place: USA: California | collected... | reverse complement strand
TATTCATATTTGGTATTTCCATCTCATTCTTCATGCTTGATTTTATATTCTTTATAGAATCTTGTTTTTAATTCTTGAAAGCTATTGGAAAGTGATTTTGAGTTTATGACCTAGAGGAAAATAAGCAGTAATTTGGGATTCTAGGAATAGGGTTTTGATTTACTGAATGCAATACATCGTTTCTTAATGCTGGGTAACTAATTAGATAGCCGAGGAATCTGCATATGAGAAGTTCCTTATGAATCTCATTTTTGAGGAATCAATCTGAGTGATTTTTATTGTGCATCAAGTTTGAATAGTCACAGTCTTTATATTTCATGATTTACCAAAGTTACAAATGAGTGAGATAGATGAGTTCAATCCTAGGATGTTTCCCCAATCATTTCGGAATATTTTTACTGCTTATTAACTTTATTCTTAAGTTGCATTTTCGTAGTACTTGTTAGTCAAACCAAACCTTCCATTAAAACTGAATTTGCCTATTGAGTAGTGACGCTGAAATTCTAAAACAGAATTGTTTTCTAAGGAATCGACATCTTTACTTAACTCACTATTGTACTTATGACTCGGTACACTTGCCGAATAAAGTCTTAACAAAAGTTTTAAATGAAACATATATTAATCAATGTAATATTTTGTAAAATTATATTAATGTTATTTTATATCTCTCCACATATGCTCTCACATATATATGGGGAGGGAGAGAGATATGATATATGAACCAATGTAGTCAAGTTATAAACTTATGTTTCATTATCCTCACCAAACAAATTCAACAAGTAAATGGGTGAATCAAGTTCAGAATAAATTTGAGTTGATATTGTTCATTGACAACCCTATATGTGATTAGAGAAGTTATATGAGAAATTTAGAACCACGTAGAGCAATCAATGTGTTATCATTTTTTGTCCTCCAATGATTTTGATACTAACAACTTTAATTTTTTTTTAATGTTTATCCTTTTCTATTTACATATTGAATCGATAAGATAACAATGACACTTTTCAAACTCAAAATTTTAGGTTGTAACCTATGTAGATAGAAAAACTAGGATAATGATCAAATAGCATCATATTACACTAAATCATCAAAAGAGAATTTAAATTATAAACATTAGACATCAACTTAGCTGACCAAATATATTTAAACTCTAAAATGTTCATAACTTTTTTTTTAAGTATTTAAAAGACGGTGAATCTCCTTCAAAACAAAATCTCTTACCTTGGAGTGAACCTCAAACACTTAGCTTGCAATAGAATAATAGAATAAAGAATTTCAGAATTTTAAATTATTTTGTTTTTGTATTATTTTCTTTTTCAAATATTTTATTTGGATTATGTAATTTAAATTTATTGATTTTTAAGATTTTAATTTAAATAAAATATTTTAATTACTATCAAATAAAAAAATTGATTAAATATTAAACAATGGTGAATAATTAAAAAAATATGAGTATAAATGATTTTTTAATTGATATTATTTTTTATCAAAGTTCGTTAAGATTTTTTTAACTAATGTTGATAAAAAAAAATTCTTTATTGACATATAACTAAGATTGTTTTTAACTTATGTCAACTACAATTATTTAGGTTGACATCAATTAAAGTTATTTGTACGATATTATTGGTTGTTTTTTTTTTTTCCTCACTTTTGAATTGATGTCGACTAAAAGATTTTCTTCACTAACATTAAGAAAAAAATCTTAATGTTGACAGAAATTTTCTCCATTCAATATTAGAAATATTTTTATAACAAATTAGTGACAAAGAATAATATTGATATTGATGATAACAAATCATTATTGATATTAATAAAAAAGTAATCATAACAAACGTCAACAAAAAAATTACTTCACATTTAAAAAAATCAGTCTTCTTGACAATAGTTGAGAGAATGGTAACTAATATGAACTGAAAAGTTGTTATTTCAACTTTAACAAGGAAAATCCTAATTAACATTGATGGATAAATAACTCCTACCAACATTATTAAAAAATTAATTTAATTTATATTAATTAAAAAATCAATTCATAAAAATTAAAACAAGTCTATTTGGCTTAAATTAAACCTAAATGAATTTGACATTAGTCAAACAATACTATTAATATTGAAGAACAAAATCTCGAACTAATTCTATAATCGTAACATTAGGAATAAAATAACTTTGATAGTACAAATAAAAAAAAAAAATATGATTGACTTTAATTCTAAAGCAACAACGGTGATATTTGTGAAAAATATGTTAAGATTATGACACTGAAACTTCACTCAAACTAACAATGTCTCCCCATTAGTTAATTTGAGGGAATTGCAATCAAAATTAGATTGAGAATAAAGTTTGAAAAGAAGAAATATAAGTTTAAAAATAAAAAAAAAATTCAAATACTCATTTAAGTAAAATTTGAAATTATCTAATTTTAAAATAATCTAATTTACTCTTAAAAGATTTTATAATTTTTTTTAATTTTTTAAATAATATATTTTGTTACAAATAATTTCACATTCTTTTAAAATTATCCATATTCAGTCATCCCATTGGAATCAATCAGAATGTTGACCATGTCCATCTCATTTACGAAGTTCTAGTCTCGTTGACCCAATTACAATGAACAAGTGTGACCCCATTGATCACATCATGCCAAAGGAAATCTCAATGCAATTTCTGGGACTCTTGCAACTATCAAAACCAAGTTTTACTCTATTGCATTTTTTTCCCAAACTCTATTTTTTTCGAAAAACATGGTTTTGGAATAGTCAAAACAGCTAAATGTTTATTGCAGAATTGCCTAATGACTGGTTTATATTAGGCATACACATGTGTAGAAGATAGACATGGTTGGGTCAAGTCGCAACAAGCTCTTTGGTGAGCTCAATAATAGTAAATGAAGGAAAAACAAAATAATCATAATCAGTGAGTTCATAAAATAAAATAAAAAAAAAAACATTTTCTTAGAAATTCAAATACTTGGGTGAAAAGCAGAAATTTTAGGCTTCCATTTCCGAAACTGTTGGCTAGATTAACGTAATGCTAACAAGTCATGTGAGGTTGGTGATGCATGAGTTGACGAGTGCAAATAAAGACCACTTTTCATGGAACCAATAATGCTCATTCCACTGAATCAACTTTGCCATTTTCTCAACCCTTTTGCTTTTTCTACTCAACGTCATCACTTGTGGACTCTGCAAAAGTTTTCATTTTCAAACTTTTAGTTAAATCAATTAATTTTAGGAATTTAAGTGTCACTTAAGTCTCACCTGAATTATGAATTTGACTCAAGTTTTATAACATTAATTTGGTTTTAAATATTAAGACTTATAATCAAAGTAATTCAAGTAGACCTAACTCTTTGACCTCATTATTTTCCACTGTGCATGCTTATGTATACTTTTAGGGCTGCCAACCCCACATTCATTACAATCTGTGTTCATTTCACCCTATGCTACACGGATCCCATATACCAAACTTTTTTATGAAGAAAAATATGATATTATTACATTTTTGTTAAAGATTTCCTAACCAAGTTTCTTAAATTATTATTTTAAGAAGCATATATTCAATTTTACTCTAATAGTAAATAATTTCTAAAAATATTGAAAAACATATATTTTTATATATACTTTTTTAATTTTTATTTAGTTATGTTTCAAATAAATTTCAATTAGGATTTGATTAATTTTACATGGAATTTGTGTTTTTATTTATAAAAGAACTCTATCTTATACAAGATTTTTTTTTAAGTTAAAAGAAACTTCCTTTTTTTTTAAAAATTAAAGAAATGAGTGTATCCCATAGGATCTAATAGATTTTCTCACGATTTTTTTTTTAATTTAAGGAAATCAATAATAAACTACTAAAGAAAATGTTTTTACAATATTGGTGCAAAGTTTCTATTGAGTTGTAATTAATAATTAGTCTCTGTTAAAAATTTGATTGATTATTTTTAGTGTGGTATTTTCTGAATTATTTTTTTATCTATAAAATTTTAAATAGCTTAAATAGTGTAGATCTAATTTTACTTTGACTAACGCAATATTGGTTGTCTAGCCTAATTTGAGTAAAACTTTTATAACTCAAGTATATGAATAAACTGTAAGGTTAATTAATTGATAATAATGCTCATTAAGTATATAGTGAAATCTAAGTTGTTAGGGTTTGAATTGGTGATGTGATTAAATTAATCTACAAAAAAAAAGTATATGGGAAGTTTGAATACAGAAACATCCTAGTTTTGATTAAAAAACAATCATATACACAAATCAGAATATATCACATCAATATATTCATAATTTTAAAACATTTATACGTGGAGTTTGCCATTGTGTGTTTTAATAAATGTTTTTTTTAAACATTACTAGTCATTTAGACATTGGTTTAAGATTTAATGGTAAACTGAAAGTGAATCTGAGATTGAATTGGAGATGAACCATTAGAAACAATACTATGTTATTTTATTAAATTATTTAATGCAGTGATAAACTGACATATTACTGTTTGATCTCTAGAAAACGATACAAATGCTCTTAATAATATTTTTTACTAACTAAACATAATTTACTTATTCATATTAGTTCTCACAAACAATGTGTGAAAAAAAATTCTTGTACCATAACTTAATTTAGTCCTCCAACTTAATTTAACTTGAGGATGATTTAGACATATATAAAACTTGGGTTTGAAAAAATATATTAATGCATTTTTATGGAAAGGATTCAAATTATGTTTCGGGTCATTAATTCCAATAGCGTTACTATCTTAAAATATGTAAGTTTTTAACAATTGCAATAGATTATATTTTTACATATTAAGGTATTATATTTATGTTAAATTACATTTTTCATATTTATAACATACGAAACAAAATACACTTTAATTTTAAGTTTTATATTTTATATTTTATAATCTGATACACAATGCTAACAATTAATACTACATTATTTTAAAATATTACATTGACATGATTTTTGCATCATATTTCGAGCTTTCATGGAGTGTGATCAAATGAAGTTTTAAAATATCAAAATTTCATAACATGAATAAAACAAAAACTCGTTCCAACTTGTCGCCAAACGTGAATATTAGGTTGCATTAAGTTTAGTTTTTTTTCTGCCACCAAATTTCTTTTATTTGTTCATTATGTGTTCTTGGTTTGGCAAAAACCTGAACAAAAGTAAACTAGATCAAACCAAATGATTTTATTGACTTTGAAGTTTTTTTCTTTTCAGAACCGACTTAAACAACTTTTTTTCAGGTGAAGTTTCACATGGATTAATTTTAGTGAAAGGAAGGTACAACATGGAACCAAATAGTTGGTGTGTCATTTTAAGTTACATGATTTAAAGGAAGAAACTTAGACAAAAGAAGGAGATTTGCTGCGTTTGAGGAACAACATAACATGCTTGTATCTTAAGGAAAGGGTTGTTATATGCTCAATATAGAAGCTGTAATCCGTGCAAAAGTGCTTTAATAGAGCTAAGTTATCACGTCACTGGCCAACAAAAGGAAAATATTGTATTTATGAGCTTTTTTTCTTCTATAGTCGGTAAAATATTTTTCGTTGCCAACCCTATCAGAGATTGCTCTCTTTATAGAGTTTGTGAGACAAAATAGGTGGAATTTCCCTTTCAATTTAAGTCTTTTACATTCTCAATTTAAGAAGTTTTTCCTGGATGGTTCATCCTCGAGTATGGATCCAACACATGCTTAAATTAAAATTCTTATTCAATTTTTTCTAATGTAAATAAAATATATTAAAAAAATGTTTATAATAAATTTTTTTAAATGGACTATTTATCTTCTGGTAGAGGTGAGCCATGGTTTCTTGCCACTCAATTCACAAAGAATAAAAGAATTTATACATTAAACAAATACGATAGACTAGGCCAAAACCCATACAAAAGAAAAATAAGATTACTTTCTAAAAAAAAGACTTAAGTAAGACAAAACATTGGGAGTATATATCTATTATGAAAAAAAATCTAAAAAAATGTTAGATGTTAAACTATCATATCAAGAAAACTCAAAACTATTGGCTAGTCTTGAAGAAGCAAGTTTGTCTGCTAAACAAATATAAGAAACTTTGATGTCTATTTCTTTACAAAAAGATAAACATATATTCCATCTTTCTCTAATAAACCAAGGAACAAGTTGGATCAAAGAAAAAATTGACAAAACTAAGATAGAATCACTCTCCAACCATAAATGTCTATAACTAGCATTTTTAGTTTGCTCAATAGCCAAGATAATGCCCATGAACTCGGCAAAAGGAGAAGACTGAATCCCAAGAACGAAGAAAATTCTCCAATACACTCTCCCATTCTCCTTATGAAGATCTTGGTACAGGGAGCAAGCTTAGGAGAACCTCTAACAACGCCATTTGTGTTGACTTTAATCCAACCAGCCAAAGAAAGTCCCTAGATCACTTGAATAGGATGTGAAGCGTTTCCAAACCTAATGCTTACACCAAAGAACTTCAAAATAGAAAAGTCAGATATATCATTATATATAGATTTATTAGAGGAATCACTTGACATTCTAAGGTAGTTTTTTTATATAATCGATGACAATATGGATGATAATACCTTGTTGAAACCTGAAATAATTTTTGCCTCCTCCAAATAATTCAAAATGAAAAGGAGATAACAACAAGTTTAATAAGAGGACTTCCTGGAGAGTTAATAAAAGATAAAAGATCAGTAGAAGAGGAAAAAATCAACTAAGTAAAGACTTGCTGATGCCAAGACCAGATAGGCAACGCAATAGGACATTCAAAAAAGAGATGAGAAATAGATTTCTCCAAAGAATTACATAAAGTGCACATTGAACATAAAATGACCTCTCTTTTTTTAAACTGAGTGTCTTATAGGCAACCTGCATGCAAACCATAATCCTCCATATCAAATGTGATTGATATATGCATTTGTTTATATATATATATATATATATATATATATTATATATATATATATATATATATATATATATATATATATATATGTATATATATATTGTATGCTTAGTACACCTTGTGCCTTTTTTAATGATTTTTTTCCTTTTGTTGAATTTAAAAAAAATATATGTCAATCACATTATATTATGAAAAAACATAGTATAAGTATAAAAAATTACAACCAAATCACTTTCAACCAAGAATACGTGAATTCTTAACTACATCTTAATGATCAAGTGCTTAAACCAATAAGACATGTAGATGCGTTGGATATGACGAAGATAAGATCATACAAGTGTATCGTTTGTCAGAAGATAAAATCACTATGTTGATCAACCGCAATGTCTAATAGTTGAAAATTGAATATTAGATTATCAAAGAGAGATTAAATCTTATATATATTGAAAGATGTCACATTCTTTAGTGAGCGAAAATCGTGATATGTTGATGACTTAGAATCTTACTATATTGAGCTAGGAGTGGCATGTGAAAGAGAATATTGCATTGAGCCAGGAGTGGCTTGGGAAAAAATACTAAGAGTGGCTTGGGTAAGATTAGTGCAATGTACTTCACAACAATAGTCTACTTAGTTAAACTTGGTTGGTTGGTCAAGAACTGAACGTAGTCCGTTGTGATGTACGAACCAATATAAAAATACCGAGTATTTATTCTCTCCTTAATCTTTTACATTACATGCTATAATTGCTCATCCAATTAAAGAAGGAGGAAAAAAGCTAAAATTGAACTTAAGAAATTATTGGTTAAATCATAATAAATTAACCTACATATTGCCTGACCACGCATCGTCAAATGATATAAGTAAAAAAGCGGTGAAAATTTAAAAAAATATCAAAATTTCATTCTTTTATTATTTCTTATTTTTCATAGTTAGTATAAGAACTCAACCTCTTGAGAGTTGAATGCCTAACATCGTTAGAGGAAGAGGATCCTATGGTAAGCATGGAACTACAATTGATTGCCAAAGGAGTGTCTCTATCCAAAACTCCTACATTCCTTGGAGAAGACTTTCCATATTAGAAAGATAGGATGGATTTTTTTTCAAAACACATGTCCTTTACAATTATTAATTATTAATACTAAGTAAAAATCCAAATAAAACCTAACTAAAGCACCCTTATTTACATGGTATGGGTCCAACCAGCATTACCAATTTGCCAAAATCCTTTGTTTTAATATCCATTGCAGCCACCTTGCTCAATTTTCCACTTTACCATTTTCCACTCTACCACTTTCTACTCGTACATTCCTGAAATTAAAAGTAATTGGGCTACACCCACGCGACAACTTCAATTTCACCCAAAAATCGTGCCAATAATTAAATAAGACCAAGCCTTAGTAATTTTGCCCATCCGCTTACCACAAAAACCATTGGAAAATGATACTTTGATACCACTGTTTATGTTAACCCCATTTGACACTCCGATGTGTCAAATTGGTCTTACGTGGCAATGAGAGAGAAAACTATCTTTGTTTTGGCTTACGTGGTGATGCTTTGTCGTATTGCAAGGGGCCATTTTGCCATTTGAAAATTGGAAAGAAAGCATCAATTTGAAAGGGAAATGAAATCTTTCCCCCCATTTCATTCATTGCTCCAGTGAATCGAAGGAGAGAGAACAGAGAAAAAAAAAAGGCGATTCGAAGGTCCACTGTCGCTTTCATCGTTCGTCCGTCAATCCGTGCACCACCATCGCTTTCATATTTTGTTGTTTACGCTAAACTGTGTATGTTCTCTCATCCGTTGTTGGTATGAAACCTTGTTTTTGTTTTCATTTTTCAAATATCATTTGTTAGTGTGTTTTTGTTGTTGGTTTTTGCATATGTGTTTTGTTCATGTTTAAAAATGGTTTCTTGGTGTGCTTTTTGGTTGCTGGTGTCTATGTGTTCTCTTTTTATGTTTAAGAATCATATCTTGGTGTGCATTTTGGTTGGTGGTTTGCATTTGTGCTTTGTGTAGGTTTAGAACTCATTTATACGGTTTGTTTTTGGTTGCTGGTTATGTATGTATGCGAAAAAATGGTTTCTTCCTATGTTCTGGGTTGCTGGTTTCCATCTTTTCTTCCTTTACGTAAGTCAATGTTATCCTTTTAACAAAAAGATCACTTCTTGGGGGGTTTTTTGTTCCTAGTTTTCTTCTGTGCTACATGTATGAGAAATTGATACTGAGCAAACTACTTAGGCCAACAGAGTAAACCATTTGTTGTTGGGTTTTTTCACACCTTATTTCGTTTCCACCTTTTAGCCATGTAAGTATTCCACAGTCATAGTGAGAAAACCACTTAGGGGAACAAAGTAAACCATTTATCCTGTTGGATTTTACACACCTTGCCCGGTTTCCACATCTGAGGAATGTGTGTATTTGAAATTGATACTGAGCGAACAACTTAGGGGAATAGAGTAAACCATTTACTGATTCCATCCATGAGGAATGTGTGTTGATTTGAAATTGATACTCAGCGAACCACTTAGGTGAGCAGAGTAAACAATTTGCTGGTTCCACCCGTGAGGCATGTGTGTATTCAGAATTGATACTAAGCAAACCACTTAGGTGACCAGAGTAAACCATTTACTGAGTGAACCACTTAGATGAGCAGAGTAAACCATTTATTGGTCCCACCCCTAAGGTATGTGTGTATTCAAAATTGATACTCAGCGAACCACTTAGGTGAGCAGAGTAAACCATTTACTAGTTCCACCCCTGAGGAATGTGTGTTTATTCGAAATTAATACTGAGCGAACCACTTAGGTCACCAGAGTAAACCATTTACTGGTTGCGCCCCTGAGGCATGTGTGTATTCAGAATTTATACTGAGCGAACCATTTAGGTGACCAGAGTAAACCATTACTGGTCCCACCCCTGAGGCATTTGTGTATTCAAAATTGATACTCAGTGAACCACTTAACTGACTAGAGTAAACGATTTACTGGTTGCACCCCTGAGGCATTTGTATATTCCAAATTGATACTCAACAAACCACTTAGGTGACCAAGTAAACCATTTACTGAGCGAACCACTTAGGAGACTAGAGTAAACCATTTAATGGTCCCACCCCTGAGGCATTTGTGTATTCAAAATTGATACTCAGTGAACCACTTAGGTGACCAGAGAAACCATTTACTGGTTCCACCCCTGAGGCATTTGTGTATTCCAAATTGATACTCAACGAACCACTTAGGTGACCATAGTAAACCATTTACTGAGCGAACCACTTAGGTGACCATAGTAAACCATTTATTGGTCCCAACCCTGAGGCACGTGTGCATTCAAAATTGATACTCAGCGAATCACTTAGGTGACCAGAGTAAACCATTTACTGGTTCCACCCCTGAGGCATTTGTGTATTTCAAATTGATACTCAGCGAACCACTTAGGTGACGAGAGTAAACCATTTACTGAGCGAACCACTTAAGTGACTAGAGTAAACCATTTACTGGTCTCACCCCTGAGGCATGTGTGTATTCAAAATTGATATTCAGCGAACCACTTAGGTGACTAGAGTAAACCATTTACTGGTTCCACCACTGAGGCATTTGTGTATTCTAAATTGATACTCAGCGAACCACTTAGGTGACTAGAGTAAACCATTTACTGAGCAAACCACTTAGGTGAGCAGAGTAAACCATTTACTGGTTCCATCCCTGAGGAATGTGTGTTTATTCGAAATTGATACTCAGCGAACCACTTAGGTGAGCAGAGTAAACCATTTACTGGTTCCACCCCTGAGGCATTTGTGTATTCCAAATTGATACTCAGCGAACCACTTAGGTGACCAGAGTAAACCATTTACTGGTTCCACCCCTGAGGAATGTGTTTATTCGAAATTGATACTGAGTGAGCCACTTAGGTGACCAGAGTAAACCATTTACCTGTTGCACCCCTGAGGCATGTGTGTATTAAAAATTGATACTGTGCGAACCAATTAGGTGACCAGAGTAAACCATTGTGGGTTTGGTTATCCACACCTTGTTGTTTTCCACAAGGTGCAATTATTTTTCTTTTTTTCATTATATTGTACTATTGACTAATGACCTAATTTGTTTCTTGACATGTCTTTTACAAGCATAACAATGACAACTAGTGAAAGTTCTGGATCAAAGCTATTTGTCCTAATGTCCATGTTAATTATTTAAAAATTCTGATAAGTTGTATTTTGTTGGCATAATTGGTTATTTTTGTTTGTTTGTTTTGTATGTAGGTCTATGTCCGACATTGTTGTAAGACATATTTGGGAGTTGTAAATACAATGCTTACCGAAGAGCATAAGGCTTGTATTGGCAAAACTTCTTTTGCATGGTTCATATACCTTGGAGGCAAAGTCAAACTTAGCAGGAAACTACTGACAGTGTTATGGACACGATGGGTTGAGAGGAGGGGAGATTTTTTGATAAGGTCTGACTTGGTTTCCTTTACAACCCTAGACGTTTGTGTAGTTTTGGGTCTTAGAATAGGTGGATGTATGGTTGATCGTAGAAGGGAATCACAAGATTCCCGTATTAGGAGGTTATTTCCTTCTTGACATGTTTATGTGAAGATGATATTTTATGAGCTTGAGAAATGTTGAAATGACATAAATGTTGATAAATTTTCTAAACTATACATATTGTTAGGGTTCAATGAGTTCTTACTGCCCAATGTGAAGGGGACTATTTTTGGTGGTTTATTTAGTATTGTAGATGAGTTAGGGGAACTCTGTAATTATAATTAGAGAACAACTATGTACCAATTTCTGGTGCAAAGTTTGTGTCAAAGATCGACGTCCTTGCGAGCTGATATTGAAGTTGAACATACATATCTTGTGGGCTATGCATATGTGTTACAAGTAATTCGAATGAAATGACTGGACCTAAACGAAATTATGATTTGTGAATTACTTTAGTTTTGTTGTTGATGGATGGTAGTTTTTTTTTATTGCATTATAGATATGGGCTTTGGAGTATTTGTTGTCTTCAAATAAAAAGGGGATCTAAGGAGGAGTAAATTCCCTCGCATTCTACATTGGCAGGATGTGAAGGTTGGTCACAGAGACATTGAAGTGTCATTCGAAAAAAATTTGGTTAGTAATACATATGGACAAAAATATGAATTCATAGTTATTAGTTAAAATTGTTCAATTGTGATTATTGTTGTGATTATCAGGTCATTCATGTTTTAGCACCATCCAGTGAAGAGTTCATGATTGACATTGTGAAGGAAGCCTTTCATCCATCACTACCTCTAGCATGATGTCCCTCGACCATGCCAAGAACAAAAGCAAAGATAACCATTAGTATTAACAATTTTTTTTACCATATATTACTCAAGGTACCAAAACTCAATACAGAAATCACCCAAAGCACAAAACAACCCTATCGAAACCTTCAAGTTCTGAAATCAAACGATACCCAGATTTCACACAACACCAAAATAGCACTGTCAGGAATAAAAAACGAGAATGCATTTAGCTACCATAGAATAATGTAGAATTTCCCATATACCCAAAATAGCCATCCCCAGCAACATTATACCATAGCATCCCAAAATTCCCCAATCTAGTAACCCAAAAAACCAAGACCAGTTAAACTGAAGCCAGTCTAGAGTCAATAGCCAATCTAATTCTAGGAAATTAACAATCCCAACTCTATTCCCTCAACCCCTAGTTAAAATCACCTCAAAAAAGAGAAAACGTAACCCAAAATTTCCCTAAAAAACCCCATGTGTAGAGAGTCACCAATCTCAGATCAAAATAAAAAGAACCTAACGCAATCCCAAACCCAATCTACAAAATCCAGTACCAAGCGAAGCAATCTATGTCTTCACTGTCTCACCACCGTTGGATGCGAACCATCGCTTTGTACTCTTTTTCAGAATGATAAGGCAGGTATTGAACCTGGGCTATGTCACTCGCGATTGACGTGACTCGAGCCTACCAGCTTCTTCTGTGGTGTTGGTCACCACATATACTCTTGTGCTTCACACGATACCACCCCACTATGGCAATCACAAACTACTTTGCCCCATGGTCTTGGCTTTCGTTATCCTGGGTAGTAGGAGAGGGAACACATTTTTCCTCTGATCGTTACTACCATGACCCCTTGCGCCACTAGGGTTCTTCCCCAATCTGTTTTTGCAATAAAGGGGGGCAATTGGCATTAGTAAGCCGAGCATGTGGTAGATCGTGGGCTTAAGCAAACCATGGCCTATTCAATTCTTTTTTCTTCTTTTTTAGCACCATTATATATATATATATATATATATATATATATATATATATATATATATATATATATATATATATATATATTTTTATATATTTTTATTT
>Ga0099825_1007495_pt1 | contig 13264 bp, 7 predicted proteins | sample SiratroredBW_FD_76838 | JGI IMG/M metagenome (GOLD analysis project Ga0099825, IMG submission 76838) | Root nodule microbial communities of legume samples collected from California, USA - Siratro red BW | ecosystem: Host-associated > Plants > Roots > Nodule | place: USA: California | collected... | reverse complement strand
CTTTTTTTTTATATTTTTTCTTCTTATCTATATAAAAACTATATCTCCCACATATAAAAAAAATATTTTTATATATATATATATATATATATATATATATATATATATATATATATATATATTCTCATTTGAGACATTATAAATAATCTAATAATCTACTACTTGTATAGTACTTCTTTCTCTTTATTTCTTTTCATTGTTTATGTTATTTTGTCACTTTTTCCATCATCTTATCTTGGTTTTATTTGTAAAAGAAAAATCATGCATTTTATGGTGTAAAGGACGGTTTCTTTCTACACCTCCATACTTTTTTCCTATATCTCCACAGCACAGCAAATTGATTATTATATTTTTAATAAAAAAAGTTAATTAAATTATATATTTCTTAAAGTATTTCAGATTATATATATATATACAATTTTTGTATATCATATTATATAATCTGATATGAAACTTTATTGAATTATACAATTTGATATATACTTTTTTATTGTTTATGTTATTTTGTCACTTTTTCCACCATCTTATCTTAGTTTTATGTTATCTGTAAAAAAAAAAAACCATGCATTTTTCTTATAAAGAAGGACGATTTCTTCTTACACTTTCATACTTTCTTCATATACTTTCGTAGCACAGCAAATTCACTATTATATTCTTAATAAAAATATTAAATAAATCATACATTCCTAATTGTTTTTTTTTCAGATTATATAATTCGATATATAATTGTTTTTTTATATCAGATTAATATGATATTGTATAATCTCGTATATAATTTTTATATATTTGAATTATATAATTTAAAATATAAAAATATATTTTGAATTACACAATCCAATATATAAATTTTATATATCAAATTATATTATCTGAAATATAAAAAAAAATTATACAATTCAGTATAAAAAAAATTGTATTATAATCTGATAGAGATATTTTTGAAATTTTGAGAAAAATATGGAGGTGGATGATGAAGTCGGGGAGTTGCAGGAAGAACGCGTCATAAAGAAGATTCCGTTGCATTCTGGGCCCAGTTTGCATTCTTTCTCTTATATATGAAATTACGTTTGTGTCACTTTTAATAATGTAAAATCATATCCCTCTTGCTACTAAGCACTATTAAGGAAGAAAATATGTCTCGATAAGAAACTATTGCAACTCATACTCATACTGAGGAGTATTGAAATAGAATGGTAAACATTATTGAGGAGTATTAATAATATAATTTTTAGTACACTTTCTATAATAATTTTTAAGTTAAACATTATTAAAATTTACAAAATGGTAAATTAAATTTATCAAACAATAATCACTCTTTCAACACAAACAATTATTTTTATATAACTTATCCAAAATGGTTTCTGTTTTTAATTTTTTTCCACTTCTAATTGTTATTTTTAAAAATGAAAACAAATGAATGGAAAACTAAAAAAGTAATATTTTTTGAAAGAAGAATTGGTTCCTTAAAAAAAAAAAAAAAACTGAAACGAATCAATGTCAAAATATGGTTCCAATCATGAATTTATCATCCAAACATGCCTTCTCAAAGCATACTTACATATTTTGAGCAACTATGTCTAATTTAAATCTGTCACACTGAATTAATGCACACTACAAAATAGGGTAACACAGAGAAACTAAACTCTTCAGCTTTGGAACTTCTTCAATCATGCTCATGGAAGAAAAGAAAAAAAAAAAGAAGATAAGGTCCCATACAAGTTAGGAGAAAAAGTTGTACATCATAATATTGTTTTGCATCAACAACCTTATTGGTACATAGTGAAAGATAACCATAACTAAGATATCTGAGCACAGAACATAATACGTAGGCTGAAGTGATTTAACCATGATAACACATGTATCTGAAGTGCAAAGCATGTTCCATCTTACATTATCTAAATAGAAATAATTTACTTATTGCACATCACACCATCCAATTCAACATTATGCACTAAAAGCCTTAGCTTGCTCAAGTCTAGAACTCACTGCATCCCAGGAAACAAGCTTTTCCATGAACACTGATATATAATCAGGGCGCCGGTTCTGGAAACAACAAATAATCATAGTTAAATCTATCTGTTCAGCACGTTTCTCACTAATATTTGTATGAAAAGTGCTAGCAACACTCTTTTTGGTTGGTAAAAAATTCACGTTTCTCATTTCCAAAATGGTAGATTTTATTTCTAAATTACTCAGATTCACGTGAATTTCAGCCAATACAGAGAATGTATTGGAAACAGAACGTTGGTAGTTTTTCTCTTAGCTATTTATAATGGTTTGAGCAACATAGCACCTGAAAGTCAAGGTAGTAAGCATGCTGCACAAAAAATGGAAAAAAGATTACATAGTTAGCAATTTGTTATTGATGAGTGTTACAAAGCTTGTGTGTGTATGTTGTTTCATCAGTAGCAAACAAAAAACTAATTTGCTTAATGTACCTCCCAAACATCAATGGTAAGAAGTGGCTGCAAGAAATTGAAGAAATTACATTAGAGTTTATCATGGAAATGAACCTCATCAAACACAACTATCATTCTATTTTAAGATAAATACTGAACAAGAACATTGCAACTAGTTCCTTCAACTTACAAAATAAGCTCCCCAGACAAGGGGGTTCACAGCATTGGGACTCTTGATCACCACTAGCTTGTTGTCCTCAAGGTGTGAAGGAGGATTTGCTGCATTTTCCCCATCAAATTTGCTTGATCTATCTATATTTCATCAACAAAAATGAATGAACAAGAAGGGGGTATGTAGCTTGCTTAAACAGTTACCCAAGAAGAAATAGACTTATTGAATACTTAAAATTAGCTATAATAAACTATGTTTTTAAGAAATGATCTCATTTAACTTTTCTGAAAAGATGACTTTAACTCACATGCAAGCCAGGCCCATCCTGAACCGAATTGTGTTGCAGCAGCAGCCTTAAACTCATCAAGGAATTTCTCAAATGAACCAAAGTCTCTTTCAATAAGTTCTAGAAGTTCCCCAGAAGGTTTTCCACCTCCACCTGGTTTCATGCACTCCCAGAAGAAGTCATGGTTCCATACCTGCATTATGCATTAAAAGATTAATTTCCAACAAAGTCATGGTTTTGAAACATGAATGAGACTAGATTTTGGTTACAAGAATTCATGCATGCCTGTGCTGCATTGTTGAAAGCTGGAAGAATGTCACCCTTATTGTATGAAGTGACTATAATCTCTTCCAGTGACTTCCCATCAAGCTCTGTCCCAACAACTTGTTTTTTCAGATTTTCCACATAAGTCCTGTGGTGCTTCCCCCAGTGAAACTCAAGTGTCTGCTGGCTCATCACTGGCTCCAAACCATTCTGAAAGATATCATTATCACAATATTTTTTAGAACTTCCTGCTTGTTGTCTTCTCTTTATTGGTAAATTTGGTTTTACAAAAATAGGATCAATGCTAACTAAATTTTCCCAGTGAAGAACCTTGTGTGATTTTGAGAACCATAATCTATATATGTGTGATTAGATTAAAGCATAGGATAAAATCACTTAGGCCACGTAATGAGTAAAAAATAGGTTTTTTTTTTTTTTTTTTTTTTTAGGATTTGGTGCAATGTATTTGGAGATTTACTAAAATAGTTAAATTTATTTTTTTCACCAAAATGAGTAAGTGGGATTTGAACGACGACTTTAAAATGAAAAATTCATAAATCTAAGCACTTTTAAATTAAAATTATTGTACTTAACATGATTTCAATGTTAAAGTCTTTTAACTAAAATGGTTCTTAACATGACTTCACTATTAAAGTTGTGTTACGTATAATAATTTCAGTTAAAAATAAATTAATATTAAAGTTATGCTAGATATGACAATTTCAGTTAAAAATAAAATAAAATATACTAATTTCAGTTGAAATATAAAAATTTATTTAAAATAGAATTTGTGTTGATAATTTTTCTACATTAAAATTGTCATTTCAAATATAACTTACCATTTTTATAAAAATATAAATAAATTTAGTCGTTTCAAAAAATCTTAAAAATATTATACCAATACAGTAAAAGAACCTAGAAAATAAGACTAACCACAGTAACATAGTAGGCACGTATGGAGATGCCCGTGTATGAATCCTTTCAGTCTTAAGTTTCTTTACTAAATAAGACTAACCAAAGTTTCAATAGAATATGATATATGAAATCTATAAAAGTCAAGTATTCTCTCCTCATTGTGCAATTAGAAGCATAGCTCCACTTGAAAATCACAATATATTATAACTTATAAAAACATGCAAACTTTAGGTCTTTTTACCAGTGGATATGGTGGCGGCTTCAGCTCAAACTTTGCATTGACTTTTGGACCCTGCAGTGTACAACATGCTTTCTTAAACAAAAGAACATGAAAACAATATGTGTCTTAACATGTGAAGAACACACAGGATTTGACACAAGAAAAGGAAGAAAGATAAAGTTAATGGGCCAATAAACTAGGCCAACTCACACCATGCTTTCTTGGGTCCGCTTAAAATTGGATGAAGGGTGATTTTTCTATTTACACTCATTTCTTCTCTTTGCACTCCCCTCCCTTTTTTTGTGATTTTTAAAATACTAAAAATACATTTTCCCTTTCCCCCTTCTCCTTTTCTTCTCTTTCTCTTCCCATCCAATATTGGTAAAAGTAGCGTATTTTTCTTCATTTTTTACTAAAATAGATATAATTTTATTTTTTATAAAAATAAGTAAGTCGTGACATGGAAATATGACTTCTTTACTTGAAGTCGTGTCAACGTGACACATGATTTTAATGTGAAATTCTTTTTATTACTAAAGTCGTGTCAAGTTATGACTTTAGTTATTTTTTTTAATTTTGCGTTTGTCTAAAATTGTATTACAATGATACAACTTTTTTATTTGAAGTCATGTCTCCATGACATAACTTACCTATTTTCGTAAAAAAAGAAAAAAGAAAAGTTGTACCTTTTTAATAAAAGAGGAAAAAAATTACACCTAGTGGTGCTTTTGCTTCTAATCTCATCTTTTTTTCCACCCCTCCCTTCGACATTTTCACTCCTATTTCCTCCCCGTAATTTTCATAAATATATCATATGCATCTCTTAAAAGCTGCATTTAAATTATTTTGAAAATAAACTTTTTATATATTGATAAGCTCACAGTCAGATTAACCCCTACAGCTACTTCACTGAGGAATCTTTTAATGCTACACATGGAAGAAGTATAGTGTGTTCAATTTTAAAACGATATTATGGTTAAATGTTATCAGAACTAGTTTTTCAGTACAAAACCAAACATATGAGCAATGATATGAAACAACATTAGGTACTACTATTCAACTTGATTTTAGTTGATCTGACTTAAATCTAAACCTACACAAAGAAAAGCATTTAAGGTAAATTTTTGAATGTTATATTAAGTAAACACCCATTAAACAATTAACAACTAGAATTTTTTTTTTTCAGAAATTGAACATACATGATAATAAATTTACTATTTAACATCTTGTTCAGGTAACTGAATTAGACAACCTTAATAATATACACTAAATGCATTTTGAAATAACTTTGGTGATGAGAAGAATTAATACATCTTTGAAAAGCAGATTGATGCCAGTCACATTTTGTAACCCTGCAAAGAAAACAAGAATTAACAGATGAAAAGGCAGAAATTAAGATTGTAAATAGAACAGCAAAAGGATAGATAGAGTTTGTGAAGGGTACCACCCAACGAGGCCATGGCTTCTGAAGCGTGTGGCAAGCGTGAGGCTTTAGGACAAAGGTCAACCTTTTCCAATTCTGCAAACTAATATAGCACACAAAAATATGTGTTAGTACAATTCCGATGTTGTAGTACACTATGCTGTGCTGGTACGTACCAGCACCCTAATGCCCCAGTACTACAAGTTTCTGCATCATTATCTATTTATCAAAAATCTATTTACTTAAAAAGAAAAAAAGTAAATAGTAAATATCATTTTTAACAATTGGGACTCTCTCTTTCTCATGATGTTTAGGACACAAATTAAGATATATTTAATCAATGCAAAATATTGTTATCTTTAAAGTGAAATATTCTTCCTTTTTTCTTTTTACAGTCTAGTGTTTTCCTTTTATTACAGAAAACTCTCATTTAATATCTCATTACTAGTTATGATAATTACTTCTGGTAGTTCTTAACCAAAGACATAATTTCAAAACCATTATTTTGGGATATAAAAAAAGTAAAAACATCTTAATCTCAATATTAATTATTAAGACAAGAAAAAAATATCTTCACTTTTTTTTTCTTTTACCTTAATCTAGATCTTCACATAATTAAGAATTAATTCTTTTCAATATTCATCAGTGCAAGTGTACACTTAACATTTATAACATGTCATGTATGACTTCTTTCATTTTTTTCCGTCTTTCTTTTAAATCTAATTTTTATAGAGATATTTTTCCCGTGTTTGTCTTATTTTTACTTTTGTATGTGTGACTTATTTTAAATAATATTTTTTTTTTCATTTCTCTTAGAGTCATTTTAATTTTTTAATGTATAATCTATATTTTTGTAATTAGATACTTTATTTTTTATAGACATTATTTCTTAAGAAAAAGGCTTTCAAAAAGTTTGGATATGATGTTATTGTTTAATTTTTATTTATTTTTATCTTAATCGTATATGTGTGTCTTTACGTCTTTTCTATTTAAAATGATGTTATATATGTAATTATACTTACTAACTAGTTCATCCAGAATTATACTAATTAACCGCAAATTTTATAGCATTATTTATATTAATTACTAATCTTATTTTCAAATTAAAATCATCAAGGCAATAAATGAATAATTTTTATTTAAGCATAATTAAAACTAATTATATTAAAAAGATCAAATTAAATACTTTACTATTTCTAAATGGATATTTTTAATCATGAAAGTTTGATAATTTAAAATCACTCATTATTTGCTTATTATATAATATTTATTTAATAAAATACATTGTAAAATTGTGATGTATAATTGATTTATATAATTTTACGTTATAAAGTATATAAATATTAAAATAATAGAAAAAATGCAAAAATAATGTCATAAAAAATATTTTGATAAGACAGATACCTTTTTCCTTCTTGATTTTCAAATCTTGATTAGGCATAACATTCTCATGAGGGAAGAATGAGGTAGTATTGTTAAACAGAAAAAACAACAACATGAATGTGTATGTTCTTTGAATGTGCTCAAGAGTCATGTACAAAGTATGCTGTATGTATGAGTGAATTTTCCAAACCAAGCAAAACTGTGACTTCTTCTTCTTCAATCAATATCACATAATAACATTCAAAACAGTTTTAAAGTCACAGTCCTTATATGCTCAAATATGTAGCAACCATAACAACAACATAAGTGAGTGCATTGATTGCAAAATAATTGGCAGTTCCAGCTGAAAGATGTGTGCTCTTCTTTGATGGAGGAGAGTGTGGAAGTGTGGCAGTGTTTTCATCTGATCCAGCCACAGCCTTAGGAGCTATAGTTGGAGCAAGTGCTTTGTCATCACCTTCTACATGAACATGAAGTTTCATCCCTCCAAGACAATACAACTTGTTTCCACTTACAAAATACCTATCCCCACCTCTTGTTAATGGCACTGTTGTGTTACCATTCCCATATGTTGCCAGAACATTGGTGGTGTTACATGTGTCAAAGTTTTCTCTTGTAACCTCTTCTACACCTTGGCCTGGTGAATATCGAAAAACTGCAAAAATCAAATAAAATTATCAACATCATGAATATTTCTCTGAAAGCATCACTATATAAGTTGATTAGAACCTACCAATTACATAATATAGGATGTATTTGTATTTGTGTAAATAATTGAAATCAATAGACTTTGATTATATGACATTTTATGAGTTACTCACATAAACTTAATATGATCTTCATAAGCTCTTACTGGTTTCTTTTGAATTGAAAGAAGTGTTAAGTACTTACCAAGAACATCTCCTACTTTGAACGTTTTATCTGCAATCCACGTATCAAGATTTGTGCTAATGTCCCAGCCAGAGCTATCTCCAACAGTGTAAGTTGTGGCTGAGCATGTGAACGTGATAGTTGCCAAGCAAAAGAGAAGAGAATAATAAATCAAGAGTAACTTTTCCATGTTGAAAGAGTTTTAACAATTTGGACCACTATAGGGTCCATCTTATATACTTGGAGTTTGATAACCTACCCTACAAAAAGACTAAATTAAATATAAGAAAAATATTTTAAAAAATGGAATAAGAAAAAATAATAGTTGCTTCTATATTGCAACTTCGGAATGCGCATTTCATCAAGTTGGTGCAGTAAGAAGGGGTTGTGTGTTAGCTGGCAGTGGTTAAACCACATTGAACTGCCATCAAGCTAAGTCATCCTACAGTTTGGTTATGTTTTTCTACCTTTATTCTTTTTAATTCACCAACCTTTTATAGACAATATATTTCAAAGTGAAGAAAATAAGTTAAAGTAAAAAAAAAATTGTGTCTATATATATCTAGTGTCATAAGTAAACAAAAAATATTATTTTTTATTTTACGCTAGTTATCTTAATTTGCTTTGTCTAAATATGATTCTGATGTGTTTATTTAAGACTTAATCGAGAATACTAAAAAAATATTATTAGGAAAGTTGTTGTATTCCCGTTTACTTAGTGACAAAGGAACGTGTTTCAGCTGATTATCGCTGCAACCAGTGTACCACTTTAAGGGAAAATCTTTTTTTTTTTTTTTTCGTGGTAAAGGTTTTCTACCGAATAACATAAATTATTCTATACGACATAATTTATGTTTATTTTTTTTTATTATTGTGACATGTAATGAATGATGAATGAAAAATAAATATAAAAAATATTATTTTATGAATTGTTAGACAGATAACATTCCTCACAGATAATTTTTTCTGAAATAGTTACATTTTTGTCACTTATCGTTTTTTTTTTTTAATATCGAATTCTAATTACATGAAAAAAGTAGACGTGGACTAGTATTTGATTAGTTGGGACTTCGGACAGTTACTTTTGCACCCATATAGTTTCTTCATGCACCTCCATCACTGTGTTGGAATGTCTAAAATGTCCATGTGAAATTTGAAAATATATTTTATATTATGAAATCAAAAAATTGTATTCTATACTAATGTATTTCTAAATTATGCAATATAAAAACATATATTAGACTGAAAATTTGGATCATATTTTTAGATTATCTTCTTGTAAATTTAGAATATATTTTTTAAATCGAAATCTATTTGAAATATTATACAATCCATAATATATTTTTGAATTGTGTAATCTAGAGTTGATTTTTGAGTTATGAATTGTATAATGTGAAGTAGATTTTGAGATTGTGCAACTTAAAATATTTCCAACCCATCGATAATTTGGACTTTCCTATACGTATAAGGAGAAAGTAAGGAGGTGGTAATAGAAATACAACCTTTTCTTTATGCACCCCATGTTTTAAAGTCACACCCCATAAAATTTGAAATTTAAATTTTATCCTTATGAAAATAAATTGATTGTGGTGGGCATTGATTGTGTTGGTGTTAGAGTGTTTGGATCCTTTGTGAAGCTTGCATGCTTGGTGGCAATGGTTGGTGGATGGTGGTGTTGTGCGGTGGTGGTTGGTGGTGCGATTTTAGTGAGTCTGAATGTTTTCATGTTTGTAGTTTCAGTTCCAGATTGTGTAATTTGAAGACTTCCTAGATTGTACATTCCAAAATATTAAACATAATATTTTTGCATTTCAAGATGTACAATTTTAGAATGCAAAGTTTGTTCTCTAGAATATGTATAATCTAGAATACAATAAATTTAGAATACAAATTTTGTATTCTAGAATATACAATCCTAATTTCTATTTTGGATTGTACATTATAAAATACAATCTATAATACAAATATGTATTTATAGATTTATTTTTTAGAATAAAATATTTATGATATTTTAAATTTTTGTTTTTTTATTATTTTTTGAAGTCATGTAATTGCAACACAGTGTGATGTGTTACATTACTTTGTACTGATTATACAAGCAACTTTAATAATGATTGTCTAACATGGATGCATTGGATATAATGAAGTTTGTGGCAACTAAAGATGAATTGGTTGGAGGAGATTATATCAGCCTTTTTATAATAGATGAGGTAAGTATAGCTGCATTCATTTGTGTAAGAAATGTGACAAATGAGATATACTGTTGTAATGTATTTGTGTAGCCATATTACATGTGAGATGACTTACTTCAATGAGTGTGTAAGGTGATCTTTACACTTGATTTTGTAGTTGTCATTTGGAGATCTGACAAAGCAAATAGACAACACAGAAGGAAGACATATGTGTTGTTAGGTTATGAAAGGGGCATTAAGTATAAGAAATAAAAACACGATTATAATTGGTATAAAAATGTGATTTTCCTTTTTAAATTACAGATAAAAATAGTTCGCAATGGAGAATGTTGGGTGTTGAACGTCGTAATCATCAATTGGTCGATACATTAGTTGGACACCCTTATGCTGAAAGATTGAAACCTAATGACCATTCCATGCTTGTTAACATGACTAAAAGTTTAGTAAAGTCGACAAACATATTACTCACTTTAAAAGACAACAATAAGGAAACACAATAATAAAAAAAATGTAAAATGCCAAATATGCATACAAGAAGAGGATCTATAATTAAAATTCAGCAGTTCATAATGTTATTAAAGAGTGATAATTATATTAACTAGAGTTGGTATAACGAGTCTACACAAGTTGCTATGAACATTTTTTGGGAACACCCTGATTTGGTTAAATAGTTGAATGCATTTAGCATTATATTGTTGATGGACAACACATACAAAACCAACAAATATTGGTTGTCTTTACTTGAAATAATAAGTGTTGAAAGTGTAGTCAGATCTAAAAGAGTAGGTGAGGATTGAATGGAGCTTGAACTCAAATTGCAAAACATAAACAATTCCAAGGTAATATAAAACAATGTATAGGGGAGAGATAAGTAGACACAATTTTATACTGGTTCACCCTATAAACAAGGCTACTTCTAATCCCCTTAAGCAAATCGCTTAAGAGCTTTCACTAAAACGAGTTTTCACGTCTCTTTGGGAACAAGTACTATTACACCTCTCCAGGTAAAAATTTCAACACCTCTCCAGGAATGAGTATTCTCTATCCTTCCAGGTAACAAGTAGTCACACCTCTCTAGGCAACAAGTATCCACACCTCTTTAGGCAACGAGTATTCAAACCTCCTAGGCAACGAGTATTAAAACATCTCCTAGTAACACCCAGTCCTAAATCTACCCCTGAGATCAATATCTTGAATTTCTTCATGTGTCCCTCGTCAATATCTATTCACTTCTCCTTCTCCTTCATCTTCAATGGTCTTTATATAACTTTTGGAATGATGATCGTTAAAGCTTTTGTGAATGAAATCTTTTGCACTGTTGAATATTTTCTTCTTCAATGCATATTAAGTGCTTCAATTCATTTTGAAAACTTTTCATTTGTGCAACAATTTTGAACATTGAGACTTGATGTATTAAAACCTTTAATTCACGAGTCTCGCTCTTTTCCTTATCTTTTTCTTCTTTCAGATGCTATATAAGACAACTTTGGCTTTGATGTAATCTTCATGTCTTTATCACATAATTAAGTTATTCAATTCTTTCCTTTTTTTTTTGTAGCAAATAGGAACATTGAACTTCATTCTCTATCTTTTTATTTGTGATTATTTTGTGGGACTCTTTTATTGTAACTTGTCTTCATCTGCCAGTCTTCTTTGATTTGTATTTTCATAGTTTTCATTTCACTTTGTCTTAGCACCTCTATAGATAAATTATTTATCATATATATCTTATGTATCTTCTAGTGCTTCAATCTTTGGTTGCCCCTTTATGATTTGCATTTAACTACCTAAGTTAATCTTATAATCTCCTTATATAATTCCAAAATATAATTTCTCAAATTATAAAACCTTTCCATTTAGAGATTAATATAATTTCAAAACTTTATAAATTTGTCTAAATTATGAACATTTAAACAAATCAAACTTAAATGAACTTTAATTATATCAAAATGTAATTTTAAATTTCCTTAAATATTTATATGTGTGAGATTTTATACTCAGAGAATAAAACTTATTCAATACATTTTGATCATTAAAGCAAATCTGACTTAAATGAAATTATATAAAAAATATTTTGAATCAATTTTAAATTAGTAAAAACGATATTTTTTGCTTAGAAAGTAAAACATTATTTTAATATTTTCAAAATACGTATAGTAATTATTTCACACAAATAAGAAAATGATAATTAAAAATATAAGTTTCAAAACTCCTGTTGTAAAGACGTTGATTGCTTTGTCTGACGCATTTAAGAATTTATTGCATCAGTAAGAAGGCATCATCGTTTGTTATGAAGGAAAAAACCAGATTGTCTGCTACATTCAGTATGATCGTTCCTTCTGAATCATCTTGTACTTTATCATTGTTCAATATCTACATGTTATAGGATCATGTGATGATATCATCTTGTGTGATCAGTGCTTTAGCTTTTTCTATCAAGGTCTTGCAATGTTTGATCATCTATCATGTTGATTCCAAGAACATATAAAGTATTTTTCTAGTGTGTTCTACATTTTGTGATCTCTTTTAGTACTTCTCAGCATAGTCTTTTCACATTGAGATCATCTTAGCAAGTTCATCTAATATATGTATCTTGTCGGTATCATCTAGTTCACTTTATTCTTTAAAAGGGTTCAATCCTTGTATAATTGTCTCACATGTTTCTTCAAGAACCTTATTCACTGCACTTTTTTCTTGATGCTTACAGAACTTGGTATTTTATTGTGCATAGACTAGAATTCATCAAATCCAAATATAAACTATCCATCTAAGGCGACTTTTGTTAGCACCAAGGCTAAGCATGTGATTTGATGAAGTCAATATTATGAGCACCAAGGCTTAGCATGTGAAGCTGATGAAGACGGCCTCATGAAGAATCTGTTGGAACCAACCTGGACCAGAATTATTCAAGAGAAGACTTTGTGCCAACATGAAGATAGTTGGGTGATTAGGTCTTGGTCCGTAGTTGTGTTTGTGTGTTGGTGATTGGCTTAGTCCTTAATCACGAATGGCATGGATCATCACTTCTGAGGTGCTAAAAAGATTCACAAAGATTTTTATTAAAACTGTTTTTAATAAAAATAACCCAAAATGTTTTTGCTGGAAAAAGGTTTTTCAATCGATTGAATTTCTAAAACAAT
>Ga0099825_1007494_pt1 | contig 13266 bp, 11 predicted proteins | sample SiratroredBW_FD_76838 | JGI IMG/M metagenome (GOLD analysis project Ga0099825, IMG submission 76838) | Root nodule microbial communities of legume samples collected from California, USA - Siratro red BW | ecosystem: Host-associated > Plants > Roots > Nodule | place: USA: California | collected... | reverse complement strand
TTTTTTCCTTTAAAATGATCCTTTGATAAAGAAGAAAGAAACTTAAACAAACGGTCTCATACATATGGAGACAGAAATCAGGAACATGCATATATGGTTTCAGAGGGTAAAGACAGAGTCTTGCGAATACAATGACGCAACAAGAATGAAGAGTTGTTGAGATATATTAAGATTAGCGAGTCCTACAAGTAATGCTAAAAAACTAAAAACTAGCTCAAGTTCTTAGCTATTATGTCAATTTTTTGCTGGTCCACTCTCATAAAGAAATCAAATTGAAGAGTCAATAGAAGCAATACGTAGTATCATGCATTTGTGCTTATCCGGTTTGCACAGTCATAATAAAAAAACACTAGAGCAACATTTATGCATATAGAAGGAGGAAACACACTTTATGAGCATTATTCGACCATTTACATCAACCCTATCTTCTACATGGATTAGTTATACAGTCTTACCAAGTCTTACTAACTTCAATAGTGCTACTCACTACCACCACCTGGCCTAGAATGTTTCAACCCACAAAACAAGGTCACTCAGAAGCAAATTTTTGAAGATGTAAAGCTAAACTTAATCAGAATCAGATGAAGATTCTGAGCTCTGTTCAACACAGGTTGCATCATTTCCTTTCAAGTTCCCCTGGCCCTGCTTAAATGCCTTGGCAATCTCATCAATGGGAATCAACGGTAGATACCCAACGAAACAGTAACCCTTTTGAGTCATGGCCTTGATCACATGATTGTACTTCTCTGACCAGTGAGCAGCAGTGGGAACAGCCATCTCTGCCAATGCATGGAATGGTGGATAGTGGTTGAGTCCATTCCACAACTTCACTGAATTTATCAGCACCAAATGCTTTGACTCTGTAGCCACATAATGCACAGCTGCTCTTGGCCCTCCAGATTGAGCTTCACTAGCAACTTTCCCTGCCTCGTTTATCACCCTCTGAATCAAACCCTTGGCTTGATCCGCGAGGTGCTTCGCAACAGGAGGAGCATGCTCATCGAACTTGTGTGTAGCTTCATCCACCTGTCCAAATCTTATGCTAATTAGTTTATTCACAAATCGATCAATAAATTAACAATGCCCGTCAAACATTAACATGGAATTTTCTAGTGTACAAGGTACATACAAAGGACACATAATCCTTTAATTCAAGGCTTTACGATTCAGATTAAAGCAGAGAAATCCCAATTCTCCTCGAAGAGCATTAGAAATAACACCTAAGAAACTGCCTATAAGTTGTCCTAAAGAAAAACGGCAATATACGAAGAGTTGAACCTTTCCTGCATCATTAAGTCAATCTTCAATTCAAAATAGCAGGTCAATGAATGAAGGAAACTCCTCCTCACCAGAAGTTAAACCTTTCCACCATCATTATATCAAAAGTTTGGCCAACCAAAATAATTTATTATTCCACCGTTTTTAATTTATATCTTCGTAAGGGAATAACTACCCACCAATACAATATACTTTTTATTCCCAAGCAGCAAGCACTCCCTTATAGCTATTCAACAAATACATCTTGATAATCAAGATCGAAAGTCCAAGCCAATTGATGATTACAAGCTGAGAGTATATGAATCATCAACAGCCATTTTCCCAATTTTCCCATATTCCTTTTCATCAGATCCACAAGAGAAACCAGAGAGGTTATAAAAACCATTCATATAAAACAACGATTTTTCTCTTATAACACATATACGTAGAATGAGAAAGGGGCAAAGGTGGAAAAAAATTACCTTTTTGTCAACAAAAACCAGGACATCATCAGGGAGGCCCTTGAACTTGTTGCAGACGGGACCAAGAACGGTGGTTACAGTGTTTTCCACCGTTCCAACAGCAGATCTCAAAGGCCCAGAGTTTTGCTTTGCGTACTCATACAGATTTGACACAAACACAAAGGTTTGAATAGCAGCGATCCTCACAAACCCCAGGTGCTTTAGGTCTTTGTTCTTCCTCTCAACAGTTACCTCCAACTGCAGGCAAAAAGTAGAATATCAAATTACTTCACTTCAATATTTACAAATCAGATGGAATTCTAGGAAAATCCAAAAACATAATTTTGCCAACCAACCTCGGTCTTGGCCATTGGTTTGTCTGTGTCGGGACTGGGTCGGCACAGAAATTGAAGGAGTGGAGAGTTGAATTATGTTTTAGAGAAAAAGATGAAGGGAGAAAAATGAAACAGCAATAAGTAAAAAACTTGTAAGGGTCACAGGATGGACTGAATCAGGGTGTCGGAGAGAAAAGCTTGAACTGTGTTTGATGGCAATTGGTTGAAAGGGGTAATGGTAGGGGACCTTATATTATGCGCATCTAAATCTCATCACATGGCAAAACAGAATCATAAAACACACGTCTCTGTGTTTGTCAAGCAAAGGGTGGGTCTACGTTCGGACCGACTCCTTGGGATCTTTCTAGGGCAAACTAGCTATTTCCAGAAGCCACGTGGCGCTTTCTTGCAAATTGAGAACCTTCTTCGGAGTGGAGAGACCAGGATCTACATTTATGTTAGGACTCACAAACTGACCACAAAGCAGTCAAATCATACAATAACTTAACTTGGAAATTAATAAAGCCATACAATTACAATTGAAATTCATAATTTGACATGGTTTAGTTATTTTGCACAACTTTAAATTTGGTGTGATTTTTTTTTAAATGTTAAAATTATGTTTTAGTTCTGTAATTTTAAAAAATTTATTTGCCTAAACGTTATGATAATAAATACTCTAAAAGACGTTCTTATACAAGCTACCTATAAGAGAAATTTCTAATAATATTAGGATAGATAGATTATGTGGATATTTTTCAAATCATAATACTAAGTAATTAATTTTAAATTAAAATAATTTTATCCCAAATGTGATATATTTTTAAGTGAATATTAATGTTAAAATTCATTATGACAAGTCATTTACATAAATTTTTAAACATTAAATTTAATTAACTTGAAGAGCCATTGAGCCAAAAGATTGCATAGGAAACATTAAAAATAAATTTTAAAAGAGTAGATTATCATCCCCTCACATTATGTTTTTCTTAGGAGACATTACATCAAGGTTATTTACGGAGTTATCATTTAAAATGGAGACGAACTTGGACATGATAATGAAAATTCTACTGTATAATTTCTCGAAATGAAAAAGTAAAGTTAAAAATGTGAAATTCCTCAATATTAGATTCTAAAAGTATAATCCAAAACATGAAAGGTAATCATTAACCTGAAGTTTAACTATTTTTAAAGTGAATAAAGATGACAAGATGTCACTTGTTATAATTATGACCATTCAAATTACATGTTATATAGCTGGCACCTTACTGCTCGAAATTGTATTTTTTTTAATCTCAACTCAGTGGCCGTCAATTTTAAGTTCTTATGAGGCCACTGTTTCCAATCATACCGTCCTAATATTCCAATGGATTTAATTTTTATAGTTAACATAATCTACACAAATTGTGGTCCTTCTAAACGAAATGAACGAGGTAACGACTGAATAAAGATGAGGCATGGTAGTGGGACTACTTTCATCAAATAATTTATGGGCACGTCTCACCTATTTGACATTAAACGAAATAAACAAAGAAATATAATGAGAGATAAAAATATAAAAAAATATTTTATGTGTGTGTGATGGAAAGAAGATAAAGAAGATGAATTAAGTATCTGTATTAAAAAGTAATTTAGATATCATTACTTCAATAGTAGTACTTGACGTGAGCAAATTATGAAAACAGTGGGCTAGGGAGGCCACAGGAATTTATGTGAAGTCATTGCCTCAGCTGTTACTACCAAATATTTATTTTATACGCCATACATGATAATCCTGGAGGCGTGTACCAGTTTTTTTTGTAACTGTATTATCCACAAATAATGTGGGGTCTAAATTTCAGGTTCACAGGACCTCGGATCTCTGCCGCTTTATATTTTGATGGATAGGCTCCTTCACCTACAAAAGAATATAATAATAAGCAAAAAGAAGAAAATTACTGTCAGATTACTTACATGTCCAAATCAAAGAAAGAAAATATAACCTCTGTAAGTTATAAAGGAGCCACATCATACCGCGCTAGTTTTCCTTGACCGTTTCTCTTGGGAAGACTTACTGGATATAATTGTACCACCTTCGTCTCCTTGATTTGCAATTCCGTTTGTTCTGTCATTCTCTTTGCCTATCGCGAAACTCTCTCTTGAAATAACAGGCTGTACAATTTAAAAATAGCTTACATAAGTTGTATATGCACAATATTCGGCTATAAAGAAACTGGAAATTTAATCAATATAAGCAGCCTCAACCCTGCTTATGGGGGTGTCTCCGGACTCTTTTGCCTTTGTTGTGTTCTGTCCATTCCCAGAGTCAGTATAGTTTGTCTCCGATGTCACTTTCATTCGTGTTAAATCTGATCCAATGGAGTGAAGAACCCCACATGTAGACACGTCATGGTTGTTTCCTGATCAACAAGAAAGAACAAGATGGCTTAAGTTGACCAGAGTGTTTTTAGAAAGAAAGCTACAATAGAAGAACTCTATATTTCCACTTCTCACAAACTCTTTTAACTTATATTTAAACAGATACTAAAGTTCCAATATCGAGTAGCTACGGAGTTGGAATGTCAAAACATTAACGGCCTTAACCTATTACCTTTTAAACGAAAACCAGTTAATTTGGACTTGCTATTTGGTTCACAGTGATCAACATCCTGGAAATTTACAAAACGTGAAATTTGTAAACATGCATTGAAAAAATGGAGATATAAACCACAATACTCGGTAATTGTTACCATGGCTTCCGTAGCACTCAGAGCTTTCTGGACTTCAATGAATTTCCTTTCAGTCAACTCAGAATGGATAACACGTTTCCCTGAGGCACAGCAGCCACGAAAAGGAACCCGGAGAAAAAACAGACAAACAAAACAGAATGTTTATTCTCTAAGTGTTTGGTTCCACAATAAGAATGCGCCTAAATCACATCAAATACTCGCGTATAACATGCAGAACCAAATACGCACTTAATTTTATACCTAATCTCTTGCTGCCTTTGGGTTCAACAAACCCATCCCCTACCATTTTATCAAGTATCTTTCGAGCAGCTCTCTGGTTTACTTCTCCCTCGAGCAAATTTTGAAGCTTAGTGATTGACACGTGCGTCATTGGAAGGACATGATAGAGAGCCTGTGATATTTGCTCGTAAGTTAGGATATATTATCACATAAAGATACTATGTCATTTAACTAAGCAACTACTATGATGAGTCAAAAAATTAAGAGGTCCGTGATAATATTTCGTGTAGTGTACAAATGAGACAACAAACTCCATCCTTCCACACTTCAGATGATGCATGGTGTTTTGGAAGATACAGATAATTCATCGTAAGTAACGTCTTCAGTGTTTTATGCTACTAAATACTAGCAGCATCTTGCTCAATTCATTTCAACTCGGTATTACGACTGTACTTTACTAAGCCCCAAGAAACATCACTTCTGTACCTAAGCTATAGAGCATTCATTGTGAACAAACGGTGTACAGATTAGAAGTCAGCAAAGAGCCAAAGATCCTCATAGGAAACACGAAAAAAAAAATAAGGAAAAGTAAAACTCACTGTCATGTATAATCGATCTTCAACCTGCAAAGCTCTGTCAAAGACTTTAGGAAGTTGACCGTCGCTTTCTTCTTTCACAATGGTGAACTCATATTCAAGGTTCTGACATTGCAATTTCATCAGAAAGAGGTTGAAAAGGGAATGGAGTACTAGAACAATGAAAATGGGTAAGGGTAAAGGTCAATTTGAGTAAAAAATCAACCTTGTCCTTGTTAACGGCGTAGGATTCCTTCCCTATCTTCGACAGCACACCTTCCTCAACAAGCTTATCCATGATCTCTAAAGAACCAATCAAAATCAACGAAAAGATAAATAAAGTTTGCAAGTGATAAAATCTGCAGAACAGCTCGAGCATGATTAACGTTCATACCTTCAGTTAGAACCTGAAAGTAAAAACAATTCAATTGATATTATTTTTGACAACAGATGGGAAAAAAAACTAAAATTTGTAGTTAGATCATGATATACTAATGGCTAACCAAAAATATAACAGCGTTATGATATTCAGGGGGGGAGGGGAATAGGTACCACGGAAATGTCTGGAAAATTCGATAGAACATCAGTAAGTTCAATTGTGTCACGGTGACAACAGTTGATCCACTCCTTGACCCGGACCTGTTGTTGCTTATCTTCCACCGGATCCTGTGTATTGTCTGAACACAATATAGATCATTAAATATTCAGGGTTACAGGCCAGTAACTGAATTAACAGTTTTAAAGAAGTAGAAAAAAATAAGAACGTATATACATAGTGAGCTAACAAAGCTACATAAAATATGATTCCTCCGGGTTGAGTTTATATAAACATATCTGCGCGCACACTTGTGCCCAATAATGATAAAATTTACCTTCATCAATCATGCCATTGTCTTCCTGTTCTTGCTGTTTATCTGTTTTCATTGTTTACATATTAGAAGAAAACAACGGAGAAAATGGAGTTGTGCAACCATAATAACAAATGATACTAGTTACCTATTGGAGCAACTACATATCGATTCCCTTGAGTGAGATCAACCTGAAAGTTATAAATCTCAAATTTAAATTAGACGATAGTCTGAGTTGCATGACAGTCAGTTTCGGCCATATCAAGCACCAACGCATTTACCTCACTGTCAGTATCATAATACTCATTCTGTTGCATTGAATCATCGCCATTGCTCATATCGTCCGGGATTCCCTCGTTATCATCCTCGCAAGGGTCGAGTACACTCTTCACCTATAACATTGAAGAGGAAATAATGGGCAAAAACATTTGTAGATTTAAAACGTTATCTGCAAACATGATATCCTTCCATTACCTTCAAAGCTAATACGAAGTGCTTGCTGTTTACATTCCCAACCTCCATTTTCAAAGGATTTTTCTCCCATGGATGATAAGCTTCTTCACCTGTGCAGCCCCGGAAGAAAGGAGGCTCATAATCAGCGGGCTGCAGAAAAAAAAAAAAACGGTTATATTGAAACCACCCTGACCCTGTATATAAATAAGTCAGCCCTTGGTTTTGGCATAACAGAGTATAAAAATGTTCACAGTTTGCGTATATATGACAAGCGTCATCAACCATTCTCAATTAAACAACTACCTGGCCAAAATGTAACTCGAGTCTGGTTGATGCACAAATTCATAAAAGAGATAAAAGGAACTGAGATTTGCTATTCGCGTTAAAAAACATACCGTCACATCATCGTAGTACAGGAGCTTCATCAGAATGGTACGCTGGGGAAAGAATAAAGAAGTCAGCTTTTGCAATAAACGCTTGAGCTTGAAGATATATTAATGCAAAATTATTAAGCAAAGCATTTTTAATTTATTTACTTACCTCTTCTGGCATTTTCTCCAGAGTTCTCATCAACTGAACTAGAGTACGGATCATTTTACACGCAGAACTCCTAGAGATTATGTCGAATACAAATTATATTAGTTTGATTGTGAGTAAACATGATAAAATTTACGCAGATCTAAATTATATTTTCTTTTACGATCAACCTCATCTGTTGGGGACTAATTTCTGCAGTCGAATTACACTTGAAGGTCCCCCGGTTCTTTTTGTTTCCAGTGCGGTTGATGTTCATTGAAACCTCTTGATTCTCAGAATCGGAATAGCAGAAGGAAACTGCGCGGTAAAACAAAATTGATGAATCCTCCACAAAATCTCGAGATAAATTAATTTAGAATCCACATTTTTCCATTTGATCATTGCAGTCATCCTTAAAGTAACAATTAGGTGTCATTCTCTCTTTCGTTAAAACAGAAAGTTATGCGGTATTCATTTAACTGCAATTCCGAATTCAATCATATCCACTAGCCAAAACTGCAATTAGATGTCGCAAAGACTTAAAGCCTTACATGCATATTCCTCAATCATTGGTCCGTCCACTGCTTCGCACACGCAGAACAGAAGCGTCTTCAGATATTTCTTCTGTAAGGCATCGTAGACACCTGCAAAAGAAATAGGATAGAGCAAATGAAACACGCATTGCAAGCAACACAAAATCTTGTACTATAAGTTTAGTTAGACAATAGTTCAAGCGTGCCTTTCTCCATCCAATCAATTAGTCTGCGAGACTCCGCATCCACTGGCATTAGTTTTTTTATCTTCATCTCTGTTATTTCACGAATAGATTTAGATGAAATTCACTTGGCGAAAATATCAGAAAAATCTGTGGAAAAATGTAGGAAAGTGAATGCGCGTTAGACAGGTTTTACCTAAAGCAGGAACAGACTTATCATTGAAATACTTCTCAGGAAATAGTCCTCTGATATAACTGATATTGAATATGGCAATTCGAAGCAGATTCCTCGTCTTGCAAATGAAATTTCAAATTAGATAATGAAAATAAGGTGATCCAGACTCGGCATTCATTTACTAAAGCACATCAAATTGAAGTAACAGGTGGATCTACAATTTCTCCATTGACTTAATTAAATTAAACTTTGAACGGCAAACATTACACATATTAAAGGCAACTAGGTGGTGAAGTTAACTAACTTCCAGTTTCAGATCTCGTTTATTCCTACTGATATCAAAGGGAGCTATAGAGTAAATTTCGGTCAAGAGGATTCGGAATATTTTTACCTAACCAGAAAACTTCGGAGGCAAAATGCATCGTGTAAATGAAATCCTCTCAGGTGCAGAATTTAACAAAAGAAATATTACTGTTACATAAAATTGCGAACTACATGTACTGAAGAAATCTAAAATACATTAATGCAATAAACTATCATCATGAAAGGATATGTAGCATTGGAACAACAATGAGAAAACTCGAACTAAAATATTATAATAAAACGCATAATTAAGTACGAGAAGAAGTGAATCCTGCTCGGTGATTTCAGCTTCCTTGACTTTCTGTGCAACAACCTGAAAGAACGAATGAAAAATTAAGAAACCGATTCGGTGAGAGGAGGAAGATGAAGAAGAGAAAGGAAAGAAGATTCGAAGAGGTTTCTCGTCTCACCATGGTATCTGAATTCCAGAGAAAAGAACTGAGAGAAGAGTTTGCTCACTTAAAAATTTTTTGAATGTAGAATGTGGCGGGAGGGAATGAAAGCTAACGGGTGACATTTATAGGCCAAATCTGATGTACGTAGGGGCCACGATACGATGCACCCCCACGGAAGTGCGCACTCACTGCCGTTAAAGTTTTTTTTTCAGATTCTGTTAGTTTGTAAGACGCTATTGAATTTGATTGTTGTGTCACGCAAGTTCTATGAGCGAGTTGGCGCCAAAAAAAAAATATAGGAGAAATTGTTGGCTTCCTTTGTTTTGTTACGCCTTGAATTTCTTGCAAACGCTTATTCGTCCCTTATCCTGTGACATTTAAGTGATGCATCATCTCCTCATGAATCATATTGAATTTAATTGTTCATAAGTAATATCAAAGGAAGTGTGTTTAAAAGGTACGGTATGCATTTTTTTTCACCATCTTTACATGTATTATAATTCGTTCATTTCTTAATGAATGTGAAAATTTTAACATATTTTATTGCAATTTAATGGGACATCTTTAGTGTAGAATTAATTTTTGTGAATGATTTGATAGCAATTTAATTGCAAGTGATGACTTTTACAAATAATCTCACAGCGGCTCGATAACAAATATTATAATAAATCTACAAATTCTAAGATCTAAACCTAGTTAGAAGACATACAAAAACTATTATATAAAAAAAAAAAGCTCACAGAAAGGTTTATAAAAGTAAAACATTCATTTATTCTTTTCAATAATTATTAAAAGAATCTATTTAAAAATAATATGTTATCTTGTTTTACTAAGTGAACAGTGTTGATTACGGATAAGTATAAATTGATCTAAGAATAGTAATTTTTTCTTCGTCAGTAGGAGATTTGGGTATGGGTAGAGCAAAGAACGGACGTTATACATGTTTAAGAAAAAGGTAATGGCATGACTTCTATGATATTTACTTGAGTTATGATAATAGAAAAGGATGTAATTACAGAAAATCGCTAGCACTTATTGCATTATTGAAGAGGACTGTGAGAGTAAGTGCCTGTTCATTAAATAAATGACAAAATTAAAGAGAAGAGGATAAACAAGAATTAAGTGAAAAACCTAAAATAGACAAGTTATTGACATGAAATAAAAATAAACTTATAGAATTCGACGAGACAAATTTATTTTATTGATAAATTTGTTATTCCTTCCCTACATGCGTCAGAACAAAAGCTATAGTTTTTAACATTATATCTTTCTGGTTGCGTGATTCTATTGAATAACAAACATATTTTGCGCAGAAACAAACATTTCTGTAGAGTAGGAATAGAATGTGAAGTCCTAATAACGTAGCACAAACAAAGAGCATTGGTATCCACAGTTATGGATGCACAAGTGCTTAATTGTTACAGTTTCTAGAAGGAAGCCGAATCTAGATGAAAGATAATTGTACGAGGCCAGTGATCTGGACATACGTCAAGTGAACCCACAAATTAAAAATATATGTTAAATAAAAATAAATGGGGAACTTTTATTAACAGGACAGTAACCAACCATGTATCCACCCGCACAAGCTATCTTGTATACTCGGTTTCTATTCTCGACACATGCTTACACTCTCATCATCCCCCTTCCTTTTAGCTGGTTCAGTGTTTGCATATCATTACAATTTCCACAACAAAGAAAATGCTAAACTTAAATCATAGTGCAAGAATGCTATAACATTTCCTCGATATTCTACAACCCACAATTCATTCTGATAAGAAATGTCTTCTATTTGTATTTAGAGGATGCACAGCTGCAGCAATTTTCTCCCGCAGGTTGAATTTCTTTGCAATTAGTGGCCGGACATCATCAACACCAACCAAGCTCTCCAAAAACGGAAGTAACGAAAGCAATTCTCGGTCTGAACGATCCTCAAACCAACTCTCAATCGGTATTCCATTATCCACCTGGAAACCAAATGCCTAGGTGGAAAAGAATTAACAACAGAAAAAGTAGTAAGTAACATTTAACATGGTATTTTCAACAACTATGTTCATTACCTTTTTTCCTAGAAATAAAAGGGTATATTACAAGTCATTACCAAATTTTATGCCATGTTAACAGATATATTAGTATTTTAAATGAGGGGGTGATCATCCTGATACAATCCAATTAAAGATTTCAGTCTTTTAAGTGGGATCATAACAAGTCTGTTGAGATGTTTGAGCATGATTTCACAACAACGGTCTAAAAACTATTCGAAGGGCTTCCGTATACAACTAGCACATTACAAATGTTAATCATAAGAGCAATTTGATCTTAGGCAATAGAACGTATAAGCATACCTGTGGAGAATTGTCAATTATCATAACGCGTGCCAAATCACGACCCAGCACTGTTAAATCTTTGAGATAATTCCCTTCCACATAAACACAGGACTCACGGTATACACGGTGGCGAAATATCTTCCGCTTTGGATCAAGAACGTTTAGAAGTTGCTCAGCATAAATACTTTGACTGGCTGTAAATATAATAATCTCGAAAAGACTAGAAACTCTCTCAAGGAAATCTTTGAGATGAGGGCGGCAGCGTACATAGACAATGTGCTCCTCACAATTGAAATTAACAGGAAAAGTGAAGTCCACATCCTCACAGGGTTCCAGCGTAGAATGCACCAAAGTTTCTGCAGAGTAAAAAATATAGTATAAAATGAGCTTTGACAACTAGTTATTTTTGCATAACAGAAAAGGAAAATGAGACTTATATGGTCAAACAGCTATAAAAAAATAGAAGCTTGGTACATGGAAGCAGAATAAAATCACTTCTCGAATTTCACTATAAAAAACATGTTTCTACCTACAGACCCCAGCAAGATTATCACACAGTATGATAATTTCAGAACACAAAACCGCTTTAAATGACGGAAACACAGTCAGCGAAGAGCAAGAACCCACAATAAAATAAAAGTCAATAAGCAGCAACCTTACGATTGCACCAAGGTGGATGGTTCACCCCCATGACCACCTTAATATAGGTCCAATGAAACTATACTTGCTCATGTTGACTGTTGACATTAAATTAAAGCATCTGAGTAACAAAACATAAAAAATGGATGATAATAAAATAAGAAAGATAAAACCAAAAATAATTGCCTAACAACAAATTAATGACAACCCCAAAAAAGATAAGAAAAAGGACATTGGAACAGAGGACATCAAAACCGAAATGAACGGAACACTAGCATCAGTTATGTTTCAACAACCATCCATACGCACACTTTATCAGTTAGGCATGCCCCTTAAAAATGTACATATATGTTTTTTTCTTACCATCCAAATCCAGAACAAGTGTAGTGGAAGGGCAACTACGTGTCTGCTTAGGTAACAACAATCGTCTAAAAGTTGGAACCACTGTTGACAAGTCCGGTAAGGTCTTTATGAATAAGTATGGGTCAAAATCATCAAAATCCTCAAACTCATCCTCCTCTGTGCATATTTCAGAAGACATGTGATCTTGACCATGCTCGTCAACACACTCTAGCTTCGAGTTTTTCATGGCAAGATATATGGCAGAAACGTCCATGGAAAGACCATTACCATCAAAATCAGAACTGCAACCATTCACATTTTCTGTGCCTAAAGCGTGCATCTGATTGCCACAGCTACCTGAATTAGAGTAGTTGGATGAATTGTTCATGTCTACCTCCATTGCACTGTCAAAGTCTTGACTGCCAGGACCATCTACTGTATCTACCTGTGATAACTTTATTTCTTGGCATGGAGAAATTCTCTTGTGGTCTTCATTCTGAAAAATTTTGATAAAATCAACTAGATAGAAACAAAAGAAAAGGATTAAAAATTAATTTAAAAATACAGGAAAATTTCATGGAAAATACAAAAAGAAATTCACAAGTCAATAATAATTAAAATGATACAATGCCATTTACCTCTGTCAACAACTTTTCCTCCAGGACTTTTTGATAAGTGAAACCCAGGAGAAAATATAGTTCCAGACTCAAGATGGGCAGCTTGATTGTTACAATCCTGAAGCATTATTTCAAAACATTTAGAGAAAAAAAAAAAAAAAAAAAAAAAAAAAAATTTCCAAAATTTTTCCTGTTTATATAAAAAAATTAAAAAAAAAAAAATTAAAAAAAAAAAATAAAAGAACAAAAATATTAAATTTTCTATTAAAAAAAATAAAATTTTTTTTAATTTTATTAAAATTA
>Ga0099825_1007493_pt1 | contig 13267 bp, 7 predicted proteins | sample SiratroredBW_FD_76838 | JGI IMG/M metagenome (GOLD analysis project Ga0099825, IMG submission 76838) | Root nodule microbial communities of legume samples collected from California, USA - Siratro red BW | ecosystem: Host-associated > Plants > Roots > Nodule | place: USA: California | collected... | reverse complement strand
TAATTAATTCTCAATTTAAATATTTCAATAGTATATAATATCACTTATTCTTTTTTTGAATGGTTTGTAGTCCATTTTTGGTGCATAGTTCTCATTTACATTACTAACACTATCAAATCCCGCCTCAAATTGTTTTTTTTTTTTTTTTATGCAGAGGTACATACAACAGCACAATGAGGTCGAGCTTTCTGCTCTTGGAATGGGTAACTCTTTTCCCAAACTCACATTTCACTTCTTTCAAATTACATTATTAATTTCGTTAAGTATTTGAAATGTCCATAAAATCTCTTGGTATGGGTTGCTCTGCTCAGTTATATTGCATATGTAAGAAAAGGATCATGAAGTTGATTCAACTATCATGCTATTATTTTTAGGATTGTTTTGCACTTTGTTTCTTATGTTAATGCGTTTGGGGTTATATTAGATCTTCTCATCTCACTGTAATTTTTAAGTCTGAAAAATCATGGCATGTGATTGGTATAACGTCCAAGCTTCGTGATTTTTATTTTTGTTGATTTTAAACCACTGCAAAATATGAGTTTTTACACATTCTGTCCAACTGATCTAACATCTTCCACAAATTGAACACATAAAATGTGCCCTGCTTCATCTATTTCCACTCCAAGTCCAACTGATATAACACTGCAAAAACTTGACACGTATTTGTGCAGCTATAGCTACCGTTGTCACAATTGCGGAGATTTTGAAGAACAATGGACTTGCCACTGAGAAGAGTAAGGTTTCTTCCTTATTTCTAATACTCACATTTGTATAATAGATATAGCCACTCTAATCAATATGAATCTTGCAACGGAACAGGAGTACTGACATCTACAGTTGGAATGAAAGATGAGAACAAAGGTCGTTTGGTGCAGAAGGCAAAGGTGAGTTTTACATTTTAGTTTTGTGCAAGGCTTGTTCCCTCTGTTGGGGTGCTTTATCTGTTTTTTTTTTTATGTTTTAGATTGAAATTGTGCTGGGGAAATCTGAGAAGTTTGACAATCTGATGAGTCCTCCTAATAGAACTGAATCAGAAGCAGCAGCTGCTGATGACAAAAAGTGACAGATATAAGAAGGTCCGGATAATGTGACACTATTGTAGTTAACATTCTGAGTCTTTTGTACTGCTTGCATTCATAGAGGTAAATAGGGGAGTTGAAAAGGGTCGTAAAATTGCAATGATAAGGCAGCAATGTGTGGTCAAAGTTGTAGAACACATATTTTCATTATCAATTTAGATTGTATTTCTTCACTGCACATATACGATGGTGATGGTGAGTACTTTACTTCAGCTCTGATTATCCTTTTCAGTTCATTCAACCTGCTTTCATTCTGAGGTGTTGATGTCACGTGTCGTTACACAGATTTCCACTTAAATAAAAAGAACGGTGACATTTTTTATTAGCTTTCTGTCAGATCTCTCACACGTGAATAAAAAGAACGGTGATAGCTCAATGAAGGGGACACCATGAAAACTCTTTCTTTTTGTCCTTTGAAATAATAACTCAGTACGGTCCACAAACACAATCAGGAAAAAGGATTTAAAACATAATTTGGAAGCTTTTATCACGTCGATGCCTTTTATTTGATCGTGAAGCACGAGAATTTGGTACTGCAATAACCTGAAAAGCTAATACATATCAACGTGACATTGTTCACCACTCCAGAATTTGTTTTTGCTTTATTAATGAAAAAGTTATTTATTAAAAAGAATCAAACCCTTAAATAGATCCTTTAAATGTAAAAATACCCGGTTCACTAAAAATGATAATATAGGAACATAGTACAAAATATGGCTACGGAAAAAAAATTATATATAACAAATACTTATTTTAGTAACTGCACAGTCAAAATCAATTATGATTGCAAAGTTCCTAATGGCATCATATCCAAAAATAAATTGTTTCCAGTATCTTTTATGCAAATAAAGAATATATGAAATCATGTTGGTTTATGTCAATTCCATAGATACTCACAAAAAAAACGCCCTTAAGAAATTTAACACACAATTTGGGTAATTATTACCCATCGGTTCTTATCAGTGGAGTATCATTCCACATGTTTCTTTATTTATTCAACTCTTTTGCACCAACGTTAATTCGAAAGCAAATAATCCTTCCGAACTAAGAGGAAAAGTAAAAGTTCCTTTTCATCCTTCAAAATTAAATGTGATATCGTGTTCATTATCCCTTCGTGACATCAACTTGTTCTTTCAAAACTAGCTAATGCTATCAATTTGGCCTTCAAAAATCAGCAGTATAACATTTTAAAGGTTATTTTGCTGAAAAACAATATGATGAGACCAATTTGATGTAGACAAATTTAGAGTAGTAATATTGAGAGAGGCAAAGGAACATTATTCAGAAATTGAATGAAGCAGTAGTGAAGAGTAAACCCCTAGAAAAAAATCTTGAGGTTCCACCCTTGAACGTCTCTTTGTAGCACCACTACAAGAATATTCGAAACATGCCATAACTGAACGATGCTAATTATTGGAAAATGATATACACATAGAGGAGTATCAGCTACGAAATAATTCACATTAATGTCAAGTAAATAACATAGATCATTTACTCGCCAGTCTAAGCTATGAAGCCTAAATAAATAATATAAAGGATTCCAGGAACATAACATAACTAAAGATTGTCCAATTTGTTTATTCGGCAACTTAAATGGGAGCTGCACATGTGGTTCTAAAATGTCCTGTTTGATTGCAACGGCTACAGTGCACCACTCGCTTAACACGTCCACGGTCTTCTGCACGAACTCTCTTCTTTCTTGGTCTCCCAGGTGGCCTCAGCGACTTAGGTGGATTGATAACAATTTCTAAAGCTTTGGCAGCATTGGCATCCCCCTCAGACAACTCCTTCCAGAGGGATTTATCAGGAATTGGATGTATGGTTTGTGAGTATGTCTTGCGGTAAGTTGCTACAGTGAAACAGCTTTCTGTGAATCTATGCACATTCTGCCTGCAGGAGAGAAGTGCTGCCACAGCATGTGCACAAGGCAGACCATAGAGCTGCCAGCCGCGGCAGAGACAGCAACGGTTCCTTATATCGACTATGTTTGTTCCTTCATGAGATATTACTTCAAACTCAGCATCGTTGGCGCGAAGAACCTGATATGTGCGTGCCCGATCAAGAGCTTCTGCTACACGTCTCTCGGCTGAAGGTACGAGTATTGATGTCCACTGCATACTGGTCTCGCGGCGTTCATTGAACCAAGTCATTAGCTGCCTTCTAATACATTCCATCATTTGAATAATTGGAAGTCCAGATGCCTCCAATATCCAAGTGTTTAAAGATTCAACTATGTTTGCTGTCAAATGACCAAACCTTTGCCCCTCAAAATAAGCAGTGGCCCAGAGGCGAGGTGGGATTCTTCGAATCCAATATGCGGCATCTTGTGATATCTCTTCAATCTCCAAAATTTTTGCTTCGAATTCAATTACAGTAAGAGCATTGGCTGCATCCCATAGAAGATTGACAAGCATGGTGTTATTAAATTCCTTACGGAAGCTATCGCTCAAGTGGCGCATACAAAATCCATGGAAAGCAGTGGGAAAATTTGCTTCCACTCCATCCACGATTCCCTTCTGTCTATCAGACAAAATAGTGAGCCTTGGCATGTTTTCAGTGTGAATCTCAAGCAGGTTATGAAGTTCAGACAGAAACCACATCCAGTTATCATCATTCTCCTCATCAACAACTCCAAATGCCAAAGGAAAGAGAGCCCCATCACCATCAAATCCAGTAGCAAGAAGCAATGTTCCAAGATACTTGCTCTTTAAATACGTCCTGTCAAGCCCTAAGAGTGGCCGACAAGCATTTAAAAAGCCATATATGGACGCTTGAAAGGAAATAAAGAGACGTTGGAAGCAACCATCAGCTGGGCTTCCATAAACAGATGCAATACTTCCTGGATTAGTGCGTTTCACCTGTTCACAATATTGTGGAAGCAAGCGGTAGCCTTCTTCAAAAGATCCACGCATTGCAGCCATGATACGCTCCTTACCTCTCCATGCTTGCTTGTACGATAAGGTAATACCATGAACCCTGTGAATCTCTTCCAATATTTCCTTTGGCTTGTAATTAGGGTTCTCCTTCAGCCTTTGCTCCACAGAGTTAGCAACCCACTGAACTGAAGCTTGGTGATGGCCGAGATGAGAAATTCCTCCACATGAATGATTCTCATGAATTGTCCTAATAGTAAAGGTTGGAACCCCTGGGAGCTTAGCTGCATGAATGCGCCAGGGACATCCTTCACTAGCGCATTTAGCAGTAAAGCGGGTCTTGTCAGATTTTATAGTCTGCATCTCAAAGTGCAGAGCAATTGCTGTATCCCTTAATGCCCTTCGGCAACTCTTGACATCAGGGAATTCTTGCCCCACTGACAATTCATAACTAGGACTAGCAGTACGAACCTGAATTATTGGAGGTGTGGAAGCAAGCACAAGCTGTGATTGTTGAACATCCATATCATTTGCAGAATCAATCCCCATTTCTGAGTTCTGAACCACACCCATGCCCATGTTCTCATCAAGTTCTTGGTTCTCTGAAACAGTCAAATCATTGTTCTCAGATAGGAGTAAGTCGTGATTTTGTCCAGGAAGTGGCAAGTCATGATCATCATGCTCGGGTTTTTGATCCATGGCTAGCTCATGCTCATGCTCATAAGTGTGATCACCTTCACCTTCATGATCGTGGTTCTGTTCTAATCCCAATTCATGATCATGGGCATGTCCCAAGCCCAGTTCATGATCATGGGTTTGTCCCAGATCTAAATGGTGCTCATGAGCTGATCCCAGTTCTAATGCATGGTTCTGGCTGAGGCCCAAAGTGTGGTTATGGCCCAGCACCAATTGCTGATCGTGACCATGTGCCAAATTGTGACTTTGACCAAGTATCAAATCGTGGTTAGCCATCAAGATGTAAATCACCACATATAGCAACAAGCAGACAACAAGAAGAACTGCTGTTCAGCTTGATATACAAATTACTGCTTTATGGTAGATACACTGTTGCAAGATCCTACAGATGACAAAAGACAAGTCAGATAAACCACATCAATCCTCTGTCCAACACATTAAAGCTAAAAGTCCTGAATTGTATGCATCACCGGAAAGAAACAAAGAAAATAACAGAAGATCACACGAGTATCCAGCTAACAAAGCATACCAATCATTTCTTCTTGTTTTTACTTTTCTATCTTTTCTTCGAATATCCTCCCTCAGATACATAGTAAATGTACAGTTTGATGGTTACAATCAACTAAATCATGTCAGGTCACAACACCAAAACTGCGAAAATATATAATTCAAACAAAACATGGAACCGTTGTCCACCCTTAGCAACTTCAAGTGCTATCACACATCAAAAAAACACAAATTACATAATGAAACATTAACTATTGATTTAGTGTGTGTTTGGATTCACATTAAATCATCGAGAGTCACATTGAAATACCAGCTAGTACAACTTTAGGTAAATGCTAACACAATGAAACATTAACTATTAATTTATTGTGTGTTTGGATTCACATTAAATCTTCGAGTCATATTGAAATACCAGCTAGCACAACTTTAGATAAATGCTCACATGTTTCCAGAATTGATTTTGAGCTGAAAAAACTTTAGATAGTTTTGTGTTGGATAAAAAAAGTTCTACTGAGGCTTACTCCTAACTTGCTTTTTTAATAAATAATCCAAACATAAATCACATCACTTCAAAATCAATTTTGAAAAAATCAATTCTATTTAAAATTAATTTGATAAGCACTCATCCAGAACACGCTTACAACTACATTTCCACAATTGGGAGTACAAACCCACAAACCAATCATCTATGGTTACATAGAAACAGAATGGATATCCAGCTATCCACGCCACAAACATTCCATTCACACTTCCATTAATTGATAACCATACAGAAACACATTCAAATTACACGAACCAATTTACTATGCCACAGAATGAAAAATCACCGCCTTTTAAATGCAGAGAATCTTGAAAAAAAAAACTAAAATTGCTCACATTATGCAAGAAAACAAACTACGCGTTGAGCTTACAACTCCAATTAACTTAAGCTGGACTACAGTAGCCCAAAATGGGAGTAAAGGGGAAAAATGTGATGTGAAGCGGATTTATAATTATAGGTAACTGAACTAACCAAAAACACGAACTTTCATGAAAACACGCACTCACATCCATTGCCCACAATTGAATTGACTGAAAAAACAAAGGAATTCCCCAATAGCCACAATAATTGATAATTACAAAATTCTCAATAATGATAAAATTACCTGAAAGATTTCACCTTTCCCCAAAAGGGAGCGAAACTTTGGCCCGAGGAACTGGAAAAAAAACAAAAGGGAGGTGGATAATGGTGGAAGAGGCAGTAGGGCGAGGGTTGAGAGCGGATCGAAGGGGTTTTGCGAATTGAAAAAGAAAGAAGAGAAATTTGAAAAGAGGTTGATGAAAATTGGCGGGGAAGTGGAGAAAATCGGAAATAGGCGAGGAAGGGTAAGGAGAGGAGAGGAAGATTGGGAATTAGAGGGGTAGCAGAGGCATCGCTTCTGAGGGCTGAGAAGGGAAATACAGGTTTGGGGCTATCCACAAAAAGAGGGTATTTAGGTCAAAGGAATTCAACCTCTTCTTTTTTCTGTTTCTCGGAATTACTGTTTTGCCCCACTCCACCCTAGTATTATACCACTCTCTAATCATCTTTTTCATACCATTACTACCATGGAACCTCCCACACACCCGATTTTCTCAATTCGTATCTTCGTTTCCAAAAATAGTTTAATCATTTTTTATGAAACCTTTCAGTTAGGGTTTTGTGAAAGAAAATATTTTATTTACTTTATAAAATTAGTTTGTTTGATTGGTTAGTTTATCTTTTGCATCTTAAACAAACCTAATCAAATATTTTCATACTTAAGTATTTTCAATAAATTATTTAGAATTACTATAAAAAATTATTTTGAACTCAGACTAAACAGATTATAATCCACAAATGTGTTGTCTAAGACCGTTATTGTTTTTTTTTTTTAGTAATATAAACTTTATATAAAATTTAGCCTAGTTGATTTTATTGTTTTGCGTCGAATCCATGCTAATCTTATAAAAACGTCTGGTTAAACAGGTTTTTAGAAAAAATCTATATCCTAACAAATATTTTAGGGGTTGGTGATAGATTTTTAATATTTTTAAATTAAATAAATCAATACATGTTATTTATTTTTATTTTTAACCATTAATATTAGTTGGAGCCTGACTTGTCGAATATTAATAGTGTTTTAGATTATGAGTTTTCAAAACTTTATTTTATAGAGAATTTATAACGTTTTACAATAAAATATATTATTTGAATAAAAAATATAAATTCTTAAAAGTAATTTGATTATTTTAAATTATAAAATTTTATATTTTACTTTAAAAAGTTAAATTTAAACTTTTTCATATTTTCTTCTTTTTCACATACATGTTATTCTTTTCAATTAACATGAGTTTCTTTAATACGGAAATTGATTATGATTGTTTTTCTCAACATAACTGGTTAGGATTCTCTTGGTTAACATGGACAGTGATATTCATATGTTAAAAACAATATTTTTGTAGTTGATATTAGCTAATTTTAATTTTCAACTAATTAATTGTGGTTGTTTTTTTTAGTATTTGTCTATTAATTTCAATTGTAACTTATTTTAATTGATCTTTGAAATGAATTTTTAATATATGTTATTAACGTTGTTTTCAGTTCAAAGTTTATTAGGATTTTTTTAATGTTGATTGAAAAAAATTTCGAACATCTTTAATTATGATTGTTTTTTGTGAAGAAAAATGGTCATCAACCTCAATAAATGTTTATAAAAAAAAACAATCTTACCCATGATGTTGAAAAAATTACTTTAACTAATGACAACTGAGATAATAATGACCGGTATGAACTTAAAATAATTTTAACCAATGTTAATTGAGAAAATCTTTGTTAACTTTGCTAATAAAATATTGGTGAATTTTGAAAAAAAAAGCATCAACTATGTTATTAAAACATCGCCAATTAATACTTTTAACATTATTAAATATTATTTATTACTAAAATGTTTTTTATTTGGTGATAATTTAAACACTCTCTATAAAAAGAGAAAATTAAAAGTCCGTGAGTTTGGATTGTCTCATTATATCAAAACATTTAAAAAAATAAATAATCTTTTAGTTAAAAATATTATCCTCGCTAAACATATGTTATGAAATTCATTTACTAGTCATATATGATATAATAATTATTTTATCTTATTATTATGATTATTGTTAACTTTTTTATTACTCTCACATATGAAAATCGACTTAGTCATACTATTTATAAAATAAAAAGATTGAAGACCTCTAAGGTTGATGAGGAGCCCACAAGCATATTGGATATCTACACCAATATCATTTTTTTGAAAAGGACAACTCTAAAATATGATAAAAACATAAAAGTATATAAAAGAAGACATTTAATTCAAGGATAACTACTAGGAGCTTGCTTCTTCCTACACCTCCCAGCCTTCTTTAGGTACCCCAAAATTTAAAAAAAATAATCAAACTTATCCTTTATGAAATGACAGATTTACTTTTGAAATTTTAGAAGGAATACAACAGTAAATATGGAGGTGGTTGGGTATGGTTATATAGAAATTGAAAACGTGAAGGTGATGGTGGGTACTGGCTGATTGGTGGTGTTCTGCGGCGATGGGTCTTCTTCGCAGCGACGAATGATTGCGAGTGTGGCGAAGCGGCGGAGCATTGGTGGTGCAACGTCGTGCGAGATAAGTTGGGGTGAGTTCGGGTTGAATTACAGAATAGGAGTTCAAGAACTCATTTAACTATTTACGAGTGAGTTACAGAATTTATTGTTTCGGAATGTATTTTTTTGGGGGTATCTAGCACAGTTGCGGAATGCTCCATTCCGAAACTCATATTTCCTACGAAATGAGTTGTGAAACGGAGCATTCCAAGGTAGCATAGTTGTAGAATGCTCCATTCTGCAACTCATTTCGTACGAGATGCAACCACCCATAAATCACAAACCGAACCAAATCTCCCCAAATACTCTACAAATCCAAAAATATATTATACATACCTCAAATAATCATCAAATGTGTTGCTATTGAAGGTTGACGAAATGAAAAAGGCCAAGAAAATGCATGACGGAATGGTGTTTGTGCTTGGAGGTGGCATCGCAGAAGTGAAATGAGGAGAGGTTCGTGAAGAAATAAATATGATGATTTTAGGGTAAAAGAGTATTTTGGTCTTCACAATACTGTTTTAAGAATGTTTTGGTCCAAAATTATAAGTTTGGAGGTGTCCCAAGAAGTACTTAGAGGTAGGAAGAAGCAGTCCAACCAGGACTATGTTTGAAGGACTCAAGAGGACTGGGTCCCAAATAATGGCAATTGCTTATTGCACCCCATCAATTTTTTAAAATGACACTTATGCCCTAATCAATTTTAGGGGGCTGTATGACATATTTTGGAAAATATTTTCCTATATGTATTTCTAAAAAACAGATTTTCAAAATATATTTCCAAAAACTGCTTTTCGAAAACATGTTCAAAAAATTCCATTTTGAATACATGTTTCGTAATGGTTATTCAGGTTCTGAAATATATTTCCAGAAAGTATTTTTTGGAAACATGTTTCAAAATTTCATTCTGAAAACATGTTCCGAAATGACTATTATGGAACACTTTTTTACGCGAAATCCTATTGTGAAAATCTAATTCCAAAAGGTTTTTGAAATCCTCTTAATGAAATGTAAAAGAAAAACAACACATTTGCAACTCAAAATCGAACCTTCGATTGCAAACCGTTGTTGTTCCTCCTAAACCACTACAGATCAACCTCCTAATAACACCAAACACAAAACTAACCAAAGCAAACTTTTCTCATGAAATTTAACCCATATCAAACCTAAATAAAACCAAAGTAAAATTTCACAACTAGAAAAAAAATAAATAAAGGAACCATATGGGACGGGAACCCACCTACAAAGGCAACCACGCTGCTGCTCTATCCCCGGTGACCGACCACCACCTCTGACAAATTCAACCACTGCCAAAAATCAAAATTCTTTATATATATATATATATATAGAGAGAGAGAGAGAGAGAGACCTATATCTTTTTGTTGATGGAGTGCAGGAAGTAAATGATGGAGTGGAAGAAGCGACTGCACTAAGTTATCATCATCATGGACCAAACTTTGGTTTGTAAATGGACAAAAATACCTTCTCTATTAGTTTGAAAAAAATACTTTTCGAAAAACATATTTGGAAATATAAAATTTACATTCTGAACAAAAATAAAAATTGGAACCTATTTATGAAAAACATTTTTCATAACTTATTTTTAATTAAAAGGTATTTTTGGGATTTTTAAAAATTGATAAGGTGCATGTCATAAATAATGGGGAACAGGAAGTGTTTGCCTTGTAAATGTTGTACATAAAATGATAGGTTTTCATAGGATTTGTATTAGGTCAAGTAGTGTTGAGTAATTAGACTCTGTGTTTGGGATAAGTAGTTTAGGGGTTTGGACTTGTATAAGTTTTATATAGATTAAGGTTCTTGACTAAAGTTTCAATTAGACTTCCAAAGACTTGAGAGAAAACCTAAGCAAGTATATGTTGATAAATGTGCATGCAAACTTTACTTTTACACATGTTATCATATGTGAAAAACATTAATGAACAAATGTCACATTTGAATAACATTATTTGATCCACTCCATATGTCACATTTGAAGAAAATTTAAATTCAAATTTTTCTCTCATCTTACCTTTTCCCATGGGATTCTTTAGTTATAAGTAAAAGTCTCCATCATTATTAATTTCATTTTTGAATGAGTATAAAAACGTTTTCTAATTGTAATCATTACTTTTGAGTCATTTTCAAATCAATCTCCTAATTTTGACTACAACCTATCACTTTTTTAAAAAAATTTAGGCCACGTCTCTTTTAAAACACTCTCCTTTTTTATTTATATTCCACAAATTTTTTCCTCTAGATCTAATAAACTTCAACAACTTTCATCACATACATTATATTGTTATTTTTTTCACAACAACCACTAATACTATTAGTTTTGATAATTACTATCATTTTTGTAGTTTTGTTTATCATTTTTGTAGTTTTGTTCATTGTCACCTATGGTTACTTTTATTATTGTTGTTATGTGATTTTTACAATAAAACTATTATTTCAGGTTACCATTATTATTAGTCACTCAACATTTATACCATATAATAATTATATTTTCTCCTTCTCCCGTTAAGGAAAATTGATTTGGGAAACAAAAGACACATTATTTTTTTTCCTCTTCATAGATTAAACATATTAAGTAATGTATTAATTTAATTAAATATTCTAATTAATTCATTGAAATAACGAGAGATACCTAATCTAATTCAATATGAATATACTAATGTACTTAAGCACATTATCTTGTTAAACCACAAACTTAAATCCTATTTTGTTTTTTTCCTATATTTAAATTATTCTTAATTTTATCTTTCCAGATCTTGAATAAACTTTCTCCTTTTTGGATTGTAACTCTAATCATAGTTATTTTTTTTCTCAAAACTAAATATTGAGTTATCTTTTAGTTAAAAAGTTAGTTAGTAGTTGATAAAGTAGCTAATATTGTATAAGTTCTGAGTTGATAAATTAGTTTATTAAATTACAGGTGTCTAATTAATTAGCTCATAACTTAATTAAAAAATATAAAATGACATAAAAGAATATATATATATATATATATATATATATATATATATATATATAATATAATTGAAATTTGTTTTTCTGAATAAAAATATATTATTGTTTGTTTTGGATGGTGGTATTCCCATGAAAATTTCAGGTGAGACCTTTGAAGTTTGTGTAGTTGATAAATTCGATTGCTGACATTGAACTCATAACTCAAAAGAACCATTATACAAATATACAAAATAGGAAGAAATATTACAGGCAACAACAAACAAGAGACGGATAAAGAAAGGGAAGAATAATGAATAAATGTGCACAGTACTCGATATAAAATAATACGTCAAAAATAATATTTAGTAAAAAATATATAATATCAAATATAATATTAGTATTTATTAATAAATCTAAACAATGCAGATTAATTTATAACTGATTTTTCTTATAATAATTAATGACCCATAATATAATAATTACCAATTAAGTCCAAAACTTATATTTAAAGAATTATTATTTAATTTCATATTTATTTATCTCCTATTCATTATAAACATTATTCATTATAAATCTTGAGAGTGTAATTTTGGGCAGATGAATCTCCCTATTGGGCAACTAATATCGAGAAAGATTGAGCGTGGTCAAATAAAGTCCATCATCCCTCACTCTGCAAGCTTATAAAAACGTTGAATTTTAATAATATAAATTTATATATTCAAAATATTTATGCTCTTTGTTCCGCAATCTAAAATACTAGTTTCATTAAATTTAGAAAACGTTAAAGGTATCAATCTGAAAAAAAAATATCAGAAAAAATAAAACTGAGACGTGAATACCAATGCTATGTGAATATTTTTTTAAGAAAACAGGGACATTAAATAATTAAATAACCAGATTTAATGTTTTAAAAATAGGAGGAAACAAATGAACACAGCAAAGAGGTACCTCAGCACTGATGCTGTTTAGCGAAAGCAGGGCGGGAAGGGACGGAATCCTTCTCATTTTGCCACGCTCAACTTCAGCCACACAACCACTGTTATTGTTATTCCCATTCTAAAAGGTTCAATACTTTTTCATTTTTTTTGGATTTGGGAATTTCTCTGAGTCACTGGTATTATTGTTCTTTGAATTTTTACAAAAAGAAAATTTTTCAGATAGTGGCAATAAATTAATCCAAAGTGCTTGTGATTAGGTTCTTGCTCACCAAAACGGTGTCGTCTCACCCATCACCAACCACAAACCACCACTCCACACTATCCAAGTGGCCCTAATCGCCGACTCGTTCCGCTGCAGGTAGGTCTACTGGAACTTCTCTGTCGCCGGAGATTCTCTCCGGTTTCACCTTCTCGTCTAAAACATTTTAACTTTTTTTTTTATTCTAAAAGTAGTTATCGGAATCCCTTATTTTATTTTTGAAGGAATCCCTGCTGAGTTTTTTTTTTTTTTTTTTTTTTTTAACTATCATGTTTTCTTTTTATTTTTTTTTTTATTTTAAATTTAAATTTCATCAAAAATAAATATTA
>Ga0099825_1007489_pt1 | contig 13269 bp, 5 predicted proteins | sample SiratroredBW_FD_76838 | JGI IMG/M metagenome (GOLD analysis project Ga0099825, IMG submission 76838) | Root nodule microbial communities of legume samples collected from California, USA - Siratro red BW | ecosystem: Host-associated > Plants > Roots > Nodule | place: USA: California | collected... | reverse complement strand
ATTTTTATTAGATCTTTTGTGGAGAAGTATATTTTTAAATACATTATGAATGTATTGATTTTTATATTAAGGTTTATTATATAATTCCTATCCAATAAAGTTCCTATTATATGAAAAATATGAAATGTTACATAAGTGAAAGGAAAAATTTAGAATTATGTTTCCATATTTTGAGTTGAAAAACTTATGTGATAATAAGTGTTTTTGGTAGTTTATTACGTCTTTTTTTATTTTTATTTTTTTTACAAAATATTTTTTAAGTTTTCTAATTTTTGTATGAGATATAATTTTATTATTTTATTGTTTGTTCATTTATTATATATAATTTTACTATTTAAACCTTTTTTACACAGTAAAAATTGTTTATTTAATCTTTTAATAAATAAGATATTTGAGAATAAGTTTGTTATTATTCTTTTATTATTTTGGCACTGTTATATCATATCATTTATTTTAACTATTATACCCTTTACAACATTTATTTTACTATTTTATAATTATACTTTAATACTCATAAATAACAAATTATTCATATTATGTTTTCCATATGGTAATTTAATATTTTCAGTAAATTATAAAGACCGAATGTTCTCATTCAATTTTTATTTAATTTGACTTGAGAAAATATAAAGACCAAAATTAAAAGTGTGATTAAACTTTTTGCTAAAGATTCAATGCAACTAATATCAGCATATTTTCTGTTTGGTAGGACTAATCCAGTAGATACTTCTAATATGTAAAACAAACAATGCAAAGTAATATACTTTTTCAATAATATATAAAGTTTTCAATGATTTTATACACATTTGAAAGATGCTCCTAATTATCACATATGCTTCTCTGTTTCTGGAATTGGTGTCTCTTATAACTTGAGGAAATTAGTTACATGTCCTCGTATCTTATAAATAAACATCTTCCATACTTAGCTCAATAATTCATGCAATAACTAGATTGGCTCTTCATTTCAAACGGGGAAGTGAAAGAAAGAACTAGATCAAAACATTCCAAGAGTTTAAAAAACAAAACACCCTTTATAAACAGTAGCAGAGCTTTGTTGGGACCCTCCAATTTTTTTGTTTCACATATATAAATAAATATATATATTTTTTTAATTTTATTATATTTTATATTTGGCACCCCAAAATTTTTAGACATCTATTTTGACACCTATATGAAGATCTGTCACTGTTACTACCACTTTCACCATCTATACTGCTACAGAAACTACATGAAATTTCGTTATTTTGAAAAAGTGATCATGATCCCAACATTCAATATGGATCTGGCAAATAAGAGAATGTGATCTACGATTACTGTCATTTTTTCTGAGAGTAAACCAAAAGGCTAAGGCAGCTTAGTTTCTGATATATAATTTCACATTATGCAGTGGAAATCACAGGCCTCACATTGTTAAGTCTCAGTATTTTGTTGAAGGAACTGAAGGTCTTTCATTTGTATTTCAACAGCTTCTTTTGACAGAGGCTTGAGTTCTGAAACAAAATCATCATCAACACCAGCTGCTACTTTCTCTGCCTTGTCTTTCACAAGGCGCTGGATCACATCGCGCTGAACTGTTGGAAAAACAGCACCAAGCATTGCTGTCAGAAGTCTCTCATCTTCTTCCTCTACAGCATCCCTTCCAAAGCAACACACATAGATTGCATCAAGAGCCTTCCCAGCTCGAATCTCCATTGCTATAGCAGGAGGGTCAGCCTTTAGCTTTGCCCGTCTCTACATTGTTGAATGAAGTTTTATAGAGTTTTTAGGCCAGTGGCATATAGACAAAACTTAGCTTCAGCATAATCAAAGCACCAAGCATACCAGCACAAAAAGCAAGAATATATTCCACATAATGTACAACACCTCTCACAGCACAAGATGAATGAAAATGTATCTGGATTTTTGATGGGGATTTGTCATCACCCACTGAAAGGGTACTTGAAGAGCATCCTAATATTATACCATTCCTATTAGTTACAAGTATGCATCTTTACTGTGTCAATATGGTTGGTGCAAGGTGATATAGTTGCACCTGACACTTATTATGGTAACTAATAAGATATGACACAAGGCGCTGGATCAATATGGTTGCATCTTATTATGGTAACATCTTATTATGGTAACTAATAAGATATAGTTGCATCTTTACTGTGTCAATATGTCTAGGCAAGAATGTCACATTGCAAAGGAAAATGTAGAAAGCTATTGTGATAGAAAATTGTCTTTATCAGATAGCATGATATAGATTTAGGCAAGAGAAAATGTTATCTTTGTCAATGTAACACATGTTAATGATTCCCCAAACAAGAGAACAGTGATAAATAAGCCTTGCAGAAAACTTTGAATAACTAATATTGTCAGTACTTTCCTTAATAAGTACTTAAACAATAGCGCTTCATGTTCATAGTTTAGACTTTAGATAACATATTTTGGAACGACTAAGTCAGTTAATGCAAACTGGTAGAGTTCTTCTCCAAATGCAGCATAATATCAAAACTGAAAGACCTTCAAAGATAGATACACCAAAATTAGTGTAAGTTAAAAGTAGTGAGATGGGGACCAACCTCCTTTGCCTCACTCATCAAGGCCATGAAATTCTGCTCCTCAAATTCAATGTCATTTGAGATCCGGAGCCTAGAAACGCCTTCTAGAATATCCTCAGTTTTGAGTAGACCTGCGCCAATGGCCGCTAGCCAACAGCATAACAGAACATAGAGAGGATCCCCTGCCTATCCACAACAAACCAACACCAAGTCACACATCCATTCCCCTCTAGCTCACCATAACCAGAACCAATTGTCACCACAAAACAATGCCAAAAATAAAATTATAAAAAAAAAGCAAAGGATAAATCAACCTCATTAATATTGAAATTTGATTATGGGGTAGGAATTAAACATTTCACCAGTCTTCATCAATGTAAACTCAAAAGACTGAGTTCTGAGCATGAAATCTAGCTCTTTAAATTTGACCTTAAAACCCAGTTAATCCATGCAATGAAGGTTTGCCTTAAATATCACCATAGGTTAGATAGGTGAACTTCTAATTCTAATTCCAATTCTTAGTAGGGCTTACAAGGAAAACTCAACCAACAAAGACTAACGTGTTAGATAGAAGAGTCTCAAGGCTTAAATAACTTAGCAAATAGTTTATTCTACTCAATGTAAAACTCTTAACACATCAATTTACGATTCCATGATAGTGTAAATTTCTACATTTTTTACACAATAAAATTACATTGCTAAGCAGTTGTTAGGTGGGTGTAAATTACTGTTTACAGTGTCATCGTATCATTGCTCAAGTGAAAAACTCTTGCTTAACTACCCAACCTTGATCAATTACAAAGACACGATTTTGACACAAAAGAACCACAGAAATCAGACGAAAGGGTGTGAGGAGAAGGATTGGTGGATCACTCACCCTTCCTCGTCGGTCTTGGAACTCATAGAAGGCAGTGGAATCAGCCTGGGAGCACTTCTTCCCAACGCGCCTTCTGAACTCAGCAAAGTCCACGAGGTCTTCACCGACGCCACCTTCGTCGCTGAGGATCCGGGCAATGAGACCCACCACAGGGAGTGCCCCGATGACCCTGTTGGCGAAACTGCCTAAGGAGTTGGAATTCTCCATGTAGGCTTTGACACTGAAGTGTTTGACCCTTGAAGTGGGACTGGTCGTGGTGGGGTGAGCATGGTGGAGGTGGCGGTGGCGGTGGCGGAGGGAGGAGAGGGTGAAGAAGTGGGAATAGAGAGGTGAGAGGGGTGAAGTGGACTTCAGAACCACCATGGTTGAAGTGAAGTAGAATGAAGGGGTTAAGGTGGTTGGGTTTGAAGTTCTTGGCCTCACGTTTATATATGTTATCCACTTTGTTTTCTTCTTCTCACTTCCTCTCGTAATTTATTTATTTATATATACACCAAAAATAATTAGTGTGTGAAAATTCTCTTAGCTTCTTTATTATTAACACTTGTTATTTATAATAAAAGGAGTTTTATTATTAATAATATATTATTTTATACTTTGCTTGTGTTGTCGTGTTAGAATTACTTCACCATGCTTTCTTTTTTATGCAATTCGAATAAAGTACATGTTATTGTTTTTTATTTAATTTAAAATAATTATTCGTATTTCTTTTGTAAATATGCTTCAGTTAAAGTTAAAATCTTTATTTTGTATGGATGGGACAAAATGTATTGATTACACACTTTATGGAATTACAGAAAACTCTTTCTATTTTATATATTTATTATAATTAAATTTCTGTTTTACGTTAAGATTTAAAACTATGAAATACTTAAACCATGCAAATCTTGAAAAATAAAAAAATAAACAATAAATCAAAATTTCATATATTTAAAATAATAATTATTAGTATTTTTAAAGTATTGTGAAAACAAATACAAATAATCATTGACTATTGATGGTCAAACTCATACATTACAACTTATTTGTATTATTTATTCTTAAAAAATTCATTTTATTTTATGAATAATTTTAGTGATTTTCACTACAAGAATTAAAATAATTAATTTTATGTTTTATATGTGAAATTTATAGTCTGTTTTATAGTTTATTCTGTAATTCTATTTTAGTTTTTTTTTTATTAAATATTTTACCATTCAGTTTTTTAATGATTTCAATTTTTTTACTATTGTCAAGGGATTAAAATGTAACTGACAACATATAATGTTTAATTAAGAAGGATCTTTAATAAATAACCTATTCATCTGGATGGTTAGTTTTCTTTATTCAGAATTTCTAGAAAATTATTTTTTTTTATAAAAAGGGCTAAAATATTTTATTAAGAACTTAGTTACTTTAAATTATAAAATTTTAATATTTATATTTTGAAATGTTTAATATTTCTTCTCTTTCAACATATGTCTTTTGTTTCTATATTATATTGTAGGGTCATCTGAGACATTGTTGATATAGATAAAACATTGTCTATTAATGAAGTTGAAACCTTCTTGACATCAATTTTCCTAATATGTTGGCGAGTTTTTTTTCAAAGTAAATTGATCGCGATTATATTTTAATCAGTATTGTCTCTTTGTTAACATCAGAAAGTGTTTTTGGATTGATGTTAACATTTTTTTATTGGTGTTAAGCTCAATTAGAATACTCTTTGACTTATAACTCAATAACTAATTCATAACATCTTATAATCTTACATTTTATAATTTTTTTATAAAAAAAGTTTATACTTATTGGTAGATACAATATTAAAGTACAATATGTGTTTAATACTAAATATAAAATACCTCCTTTGATACTTGTTATTGATTTTGTGATATTTCTTTTCTATCTTTCTATTTTTTTATCATAGTTAATATTACACTATTTATTTTCTACTATTCTTAAGCTCAATTCAATATCAGGAACATAATAAAATTAATTTTTAAAATATTAAATATTAAGAGTAAAATAATTCTTATTAATAAACAAAAAGAAAACATGTAACAAGTTAAGATATCATAAAAAAATATTGTTTTCTTAAACTTTTATAAAACATAATTTATATCTTTTAATCTTCTTTAAAACTGTAATAATTTATAATTTTTTAAGAACATAATATTAAAAAATATTAAAAATTATCGTTAAAATTCAAACAACTATAAAATAATATTTGAGTAGTGAAATTACTATCTCATTAGCTAAAAAAATGAAGCAGTTTTCCTAGGATTTACTATTTTTAATATTTTAATGCCACACACTTTTCATTCTATTTATGAGCAAACAAACGAGTAATTACTAATTAATCAGTTAAAAAATGAAGCAGATTTGGTACGGTTTACTATTTTTGACTAGTGTTTGTTTTTTCTTTTGCTAAATAGTAAAATATATTAGCCTAAAAAAACACGTGCAAGATATTCTTCACTTTCAATCACTGTGCTAAATTTTAATAACAACTTGTGTAATCATCAAGCATTTTTTTGTTATAACAACCAATTTTTTTTGTTATAGATCTAAAATGACACATGCGAAAAATTATTCCAATTTAAAAAAGGGTTTTCGAAGAAAATTATTCCTGAAAATAAGATTCCCAGGACAATAAAAAAATTATTTGTAAGTATCCGACAAATTAGTTAGATAAAAACAAATATTTGTTTTATGAAAAATGTGTTTTGGTAATAAAATAATAATTTAAAAATGTTTTTATTTTAAATATATTAATTATTTTTTTACAGTATAAATAGTGGTCCGCATTAATTTAAATTTTGAAAGTTGAGAGAAGGTGAAGTGATAGTGTGGAGTTGATAATTGAGGAAGAAAGGAAGGAAGAGATGGGCGCATATTGCAACGTCGACGTTTCGTTGCCACCTTCCCACGGCGTCGTTTCAGGCCAAGATCCCAGGTTCTGCAAGCACGTTCACGACAACGTCCATGGCAACATTTATCTCGATCCCGTAATTTCCTTCCACAATTGAATCGTTTCGTTTCTCGAATCTTATTCTCTTGTAGCTCCCAAGAAAACTGGAGCACGCTATTTTTTTTTTTATTTTTTTGCGTTTTGTTCGGTTTTGCAGCTGAGTTTGAAGTTCGTAGACACGGAGCAGTTTCAGAGGCGAGTTTGAAACGTTTTTGTTATTCTGTGAAACGGTTCATTTCCAGAACCTTGTTATGTATTACTGTTTGTTAATTTTTTGGTTTTGGCTTTTTTTGTTTATGTTGCAGGCTTCGCGAGTTGAAACAACTAGGTGAGTTATTGAGTTAATCATCGTTTCTCGAATCCAATTGTAGGAGAGTCGTTTAGAAATTAGAAGCTGCTTGAAATTGAAAATGCACTTAGCATAACTATGGAAGGGTTTTAATGCATTTTATTTTCCCTGTGAACTCACAAATAATTTGTTTGCTTTTAGATGCTTGAATTGTTGTTTCAACGGTGGGGATACGTAGCATGAAAAACCTTTATGCTTGGAATTTATGTATGAAATTAGGTTAGAGTGGGACCAGGATTTTCAAGGGTTGTTGTGGTCGTGGTTTCGTTGTGATCCTTTACATTTCAGGACATTGCAGGCAAATATGGCTAATGCAGCCAAAGTTGTGGTCCTGGTGAGTTAAAAAAGGCCTTGAAATTGTGGTCAAATTTGCAGCGTTGGACCAGTTTTAATAACCATGAGTGGAATATATTTTTGAATGTTCCCTGGCATCCTGTTTGTTTAGTGATAATTTTAATGTTTGTTTTGTAGTGTAATCAGGTTAGTACGTAAAATGATAGAATGTAGTGAATGACAAACTATCAAATACTTAGTTGGATTGCTATGCTATTTTGATCTAAATGCCTATCAAATACTTAGTTGGACTGTTATGCTATTTTGTTCTAAATGCTAGGTATCCTGGTTTCTCCTTTTAGGCAAGAGGACTTTGAATGTACATCGCTAGCTGGGGAATTTCATGGGAAAGTTGGTTTTACTGCTTTGGTGTTTCAAATGTATTTCGTGAAGTATGCCAAGATCTTGGTCTTAAGTTCAATTTAAAATAATACCAAAACAAGATGCAATTATTGGTCATCAATACTCATTTTCCATATGTGTGACATGAAAAGTTGAGTACTTTTAATGAGTTTTACTTTCAGGAAAAGGGTACATTGTATGTATATAGTAAAACAGGTTTTAGAGTTCTGGAAGTTCATTTTTACTTGCAGTATAGCTTAGTTCTGATATTGAAATGACACTATGGTCAAGAGTATAGCTTAACAATTTGGTATAAGGTAAAATGTTTTTGCTTTTCAACAAGATTATTTTACGCAAATCTTGCTTAAGGATGTGAATTTGTTAGTGTGTGTGTGTATGTGGGTCTTTTGTTATTATTATATGCCAGTTTATAGTATGTTAAAAGTGCCATGAAGGTAGAAAATGATCTTTCTGAATTTTCACTATTTATGTTACAGAGGTGAGATGAAACACAAATTGAATTTTAAGGGAAACTTGAATAACTTATTATGCATTTATGTCATGACCTAACTAACACAAGGATGTCCATTATTTGGTTCCCTGCTAACTACTGGCACTAATAAATCTATCTCTAAATAAAAATTTTGCCCTTGTGATGCAATATACATCGAGGATTGTGTTAAATTAAATATCCATTTGGTCTCAAAGAAGATATTGAGTTTGTTTCTTTGGTTACAAAGTAGTTCCTGTCATTTTCATGGAACCTGTAACAGGAAGACAGTTGTTGTGAAATGTAATTTTTAAAAAAGCTGTTTCAAACGTGGTCATGCCATTGATGCCCACATGGCTTGATATCCCCTTTTGAATATTCAGTCAGTTTAACCTCTCCAATAAATAAATTTGTTTTTATGTTTCAGGTTTTACGCACATGGTTTTTCCAGGTGCTGTGCATTCTAGATTTGAGCATTCTCTTGGTGTGTATTGGCTATCTGGTCAATGTGTGGAAAAGCTTAATACTTATCAGGTATAAAATTTTATTAAGTATTTTATCATTTTAAAGGTAAAGTCTTTTGACAGGATATGCTAATTTGTGCTTGTGATTATGCAGGGCTTGGAGCTTGGTATTGATAGATTTGATATTCAAACAGTGAAGCTTGCAGGTATCTCATGTTTCTTGGAACTACTGTTGATTTTAATCCAATATAATTTTTTAATAATTTTTACTGTGGATGCCTTATTTTATGTAGGACTTCTGCATGATTTGGGTCATGGTCCTTTCAGTCACTTGTTTGAACGCGAGTTTCTTCCCCAAGTTATCAATGATTCTGATTGGTAATCTTATTTTTACCATTTTTATGTAATTTAGCATTTAATGATCTAATTTATTTCATTCTTCTCTGGATTTTCCTCTCGTAATGTTTAGAGAAAAGTTGTACTTCTGTCAGTAAATTCCTTAGTTAAGATATTATGTTTTATCTGTTTTTTTCTTAAATTCATTTAATTTGTGTCATATCTTTTACGTTGTAGGTCCCATGAACAAATGTCAGTCAATATGGTCGATTATATTGTTGATGAACACGGTATTGATGTTGACTCCCAGATGATAAAAAGAGTCAAGGTAAAGCTACTGCTTAACATTATTTCTTTTCCTGCATTAGATTAAGTGTCTTCAGATTTTCAGCATCACTTCCTTAACCATCATAAATATTATGTCTGAGATAAATTAGCAAAGTTGTCAGTGTAAGTAATAAATAGGGTGATTAGGGTGTGTAGACCTGGAAACAACTTTCTTCTAGTTTAGAAGCACTGTAATTCTTCTAAACATAATATAATAAATGTACAGATAGCCATTGTATTTCTTTGTTCAGTAGCAGCCATCAGTAGGAAATGTGTGTTCAAGGTCCACCGTGGACATCTTCAAAACAGATTTAGAAGGTTGTCTAGCTTCCATTTTCCCATCTCCTTCACTGTGTGTGGATATCCTAAGTTGAAAGAGCAATTACACGGGTTTATGTTCTCAGATATTTTTTCACTTATTCTGCGTAAGAAGCATATTGCATCTCTCATATAAATGGAAAGTAAAAAGAGGTTTGCATCTTTATTCTAGAAAGTCGTTATTGTTGGCAGGATATGATACTGGCAAGCTCTGAATTTGCTCCTCCAAGGGTAAGACTTTTAATATATTCTATTTTATATTTTCTATTCTCTTGGCATAGTTATTAATAATTTTGATGGATAATTTGTTTATTCTTACCAAAGTTATTTGTTACCAATGTATCCTTTTTCTTTTATATTTTTTGCCCAAATGTTGGTTATTTAGAGCTCAAGTGAGAAAAGTTTCTTGTATGATATTGTTGCAAATGGACGAAATGGAATTGATGTTGACAAGTAAGTAAACAGAAAGTTTAACAGTTTAATCTGGTTTATTGATGTTTTTTACATATACTCTTTCATGTATTGAGTATCTGAGCATGAGTTCTGCCATATTGTAATACTTTGTGGAGACTATTGTTTTGCAGATTTGATTATATTCCCCGTGACTGTCGAGCTTGTGGTCTAGGATGTAATTTTGATTTTCAAAGGTTTCATGAATTTCTTCAAAATTAATTAATTCTTATCAGTAGTTTTATAATTCTTCTTAGCTCGAAAGAAAACATAAATAAAGGTTATGTATCAAATCTACCATCTAAAATTGTGATTTACCTACAGGTTATTGGAGACAATGTGGGTTTTGGATGATGAAATTTGTTATCGTGCTAAGGACTGTTAGTGTCATACCTCAACATTTTTCCATAATACATTTCTGATTTTCCTATTCAATTGTGTTTCTGATTGTCCCTTGCTCTTGGCTGTGCAATTTGCTAGACCTCACCATCCACAAAATGTTTGCCACTCGCGCTGATCTTTATAGAACGGTTTATACACATCCAAAAGTGAAGGTATGAAGTAGTTATTTTGTTTGGAAGGTTATTTTATTTTAGGTAGATGTAGATCCTTGCCTTTTTTTCCCCGTTTCCCGTTTATTTAAAATCCATAAACTTTCCCTTCTTGTTTTTACGGTTTCTAATCCCATCTTGATGTTTCCAGGCAATGGAGCTTATGATGGTAGATGCACTTGTTCACGCTAATAGTTATTTGGAGATTTCATCTAACATACATGATCCTTCTCAGTACTGGAAGGTTACAAGGGCCTCTTACAAATGAACTTGCATTAAAAACATTTTTACAATATTATTTTGAATCATAAAATGTAATTTACTTAAAAAAATGCAGCTGGATGACACAATAGTTAAAGCTATTGAGACAAGTCCTTGTCAAGAACTAAAGGAAGCAAGGGAGTTGATCCTGCGCATTCGAAGGAGGAATTTGTACCAGGCATGTTTTCGACCTGTTGCTTTTCTGTGATAGTTATAAGTTACCTGCTGCAGTTGCCTATTAGGTAGTGCTATTTTCTCATGCTGTTTGGCACGAATTCCATGTAAACTTTTGTGTGGATGTGTCTTAATTTACATTACATTGGCCTAAATGTTTGTGTGATTAACAATTTGTATTTATTAAATTATAATTATAATTATTTAGTTTTGCTGAATATTAGGAAGATTTTGTTTTGCAGTTTTGTAATGAGTACCCTGTACCGAAAGATATGCTGGACAATTTTAAGAAGGTCACTGCTAAAGATATTGTTTGCTCTCAGGTCTTCAATCTGGTTAAACCTTATCATTTCCAAATTGCATATAATTTTGATTCGTTCTCTGCATTGAGGAATTCCATTTGTTTTATATATGTCATTTGACAGAAGAGTGGTGGAGTTACACTGAAAGAGGAGGATGTAGCTGTTTGTAATGTCAAAATTGATTTGACTCGCGGAAAGCATAATCCCCTGGAAAGGTATTGAGTGAAGAATAATCATGGTTACTGAACATAGACCTTTAGTTTGTTTTCATTTCCTAGTATCTTGTCCTAATGTATTGTTTTCTCTTTTATGGTGCATGTTTCTGTGGCAGTATCCACTTTTTCAAGGTACATCGACAAGCCTACCTAACTACATATTTTTATCAAGATATTTCTTTAACCTTCTTATATTTTAATTGGTTTTGCCAGTGTCTATATTGTATTAGTGGCTACTGACTTCTTTTTTGCACTAGTACCTCTGCAGTTTGACAGTTTCTGTGCTAATTAGTTTTAGTTTAAACTGTTTTTTCTTACTTCTTTTGGGATACTGGGCTGCAATTGCTGAAAATTATTGAAATATTTAAAGTGTTTTAGTTTCGTCCTTATCATTGGTAATTTGGAATTGAATTATACTAGTTGTATTGAGTTTCCTGGTTCAAATGATGTATTCAGGATTATGAAAGCAATGAGAAATTTACAATACCTGATGACCGCGTAAGCCACTTGCTACCTACATCTTACCAAGATATAATAGTCAAGGTGTACTCCAAAAAGCCAGAACTGGTTAGTTATCCTATGCATGTATGAACTTCTTTGCTTTACACATTCAGGTTGGATTCACTAACCTTGCTTTGTGCAATCCTATAGGTGCAGGCAATTTCAGAGGCTTTTGAAAATTTTCAATTGAAAACATATGGGATAAAAGCACAGGCACATTCAACACCACAGAAGAGGCGACGGTACAATTCAATTGCATGAGGGAAAATGTATCGTCACCATGATGCTATTTTTTTTTTCTCCCTTTATTCTGTCTCACCCTCTTTTATACTTACATTTTCAACAATGCAATATAGCACAAGTCCACGAAAACAATGTGACACTCTGAAGATTGTAATAGAGTTACCGCATCAAAAGAATCAATTACATGTATAGCAGTGGTTAAGTGCAACAGTTTTATTTAGCTGTATTTGGCAGTGAGAGCAATATTTTCTTGTCACTGCTAGTTGGCAGTCTCAACTTGCAAATGTTTTTCTGAAATCTCATGTTCATCACAAATTGGTCCACTCTTCATGGAGGAGAATGCATCTGTAGTCTCTACCCTTTTATTAAGGCTACTATACTAACTACTAAGCATTCATTGTGTACTACAATTGTGTCCAGTTGGAAAAAAAGTCATCTAATTAACTTAATTTGATGTACGACAAATCCTTTTTTGGATAAAACTGATAGTGGGATTTGACCCAAAGGCAAGGAAATAATGCTGGATTGCCAAGTTGACTCCTTATGGCAGAAAAATCTAAAAGCATATGCGTCTCGTGACTAAAGAAAATTTGTGGTGTTGAAGCTACGTAAGTCATAGCCCACGGTGCTTATCTTGATAGCTTAACACATTTCATGCGTAAATCACTGATGTGATATTTGCTCAATTTTTCCTCTTTAAATGATATAAACTATGAATTCAAAGTTTGCTTTAACTCGTAATAATGTCATCAAAGAGTTGAAACAAATAAGGATCAAATACACGGTTTACCAAAAGAAAAAGATGTGTTATGCTCTGCTAGATTACGTCCCTAGAACTAAACTTAACAGGAAAAAATATATATAAATAAAAAATGCTAACAAAAAATGTGCAAAAATTGAAAAACAAAAAATATTAAATCCTATTTTTTCCTATCACTTTCTTTGGGTCCATTTTATGTGTATTGGGAAGAGGCACCTTAATTTTAGTTTTGGATGGTCATGCCTCTAAGATCACGGGTGTTACTACTTACTACTGATAGCTCTTAATAAAAATCTCGAGCATTTTGCGATTCAGTTGAAACTTGGCCTCGTGATTCATGACTATGTTGAGACTTCAGAGACATCTTTTTGGTCACATTAAAGTCCAAAGTTGGCATTCACGGGTAAGCATTAAGCACATCATCATACAAACAGCAATGTTGCTTACCCTTTTGATTCATTTTAAAGCAAATGCCTAAAACTT
>Ga0099825_1007487_pt1 | contig 13271 bp, 5 predicted proteins | sample SiratroredBW_FD_76838 | JGI IMG/M metagenome (GOLD analysis project Ga0099825, IMG submission 76838) | Root nodule microbial communities of legume samples collected from California, USA - Siratro red BW | ecosystem: Host-associated > Plants > Roots > Nodule | place: USA: California | collected... | reverse complement strand
TGTGTCTATTTTTATATATTTCAAAAGTATCAAATGTCTTTGTTTATAATAATATAATATATAAATAAATATATATATATATAACACAAAACATATATATATATATATATATATATATATATATATATATATATATATATATATTTGCCTTAGTATTGTCTGCTTTTTGGCGTGGTATTATCTGCTTTATTGGCTTATTTTTTTTTTCTACTAATTGATGTGATTCCTCGTGCAAATTTGCGCAAAAACGTAAGATTAATTCTGTGACGTAAGAGTAGCAAAATACGAGATATGAAGTTAACAAAGATTGGACAAAATCTGAAAAAAAAATAACAATACAGAAGAAATAAAGAACAAGGATCATTCGAGTGAAGGAAAGGTTGGACGCCACAAACGATTGACGTTTGATAAGCCCTTACGATCGCCACAAGAATTGGGGAATTCTTGATAAGATCAGATGATTCAAGGTAGAACCCTAGGAGAGAATATCTCACGCTTCTGTAAAGAAAGACAACCAAAAGTCCCTCTTTCATTCAGATCCAAATGATTTATACAATTTGTTCGCAAGTACTAAAAACATATAAAAGATAAAATAAATGATTAACATTACAGACCTAGATAAAATGCCTCTGTGGTAAATAAAGACCTAAAGAAGTGAAAGGTCTTGGTCTCAAAATCAACCTTACTTGGGCCTGGATGTCCTCATCACTAATTGAGTTCTAGTTTTGGTTGGATTGAGTATTATCACTCATCCTAAGCTTCTCGGAGGATTGAGGAATTGCAGGAGAATGTGAAGGATTCAAATGTTAAGCTACGCAAAAGCTGCTTGGTAATGTTAAGACTCTTAGTGGCAGTATCGCAACAAACCAAAATCACTTTGGTGTTAAAGTGACACAACATTTAAGTATTTCAGTTTTTCAAGAAGAAGAAGTGGTTCTTATTTTAGAGGTTGAATTCATGGATAATCGTCTCGCTTTTGATGACCTATTGTCCAAAAGAGTAAAGCAGATTAAACATTTCAGGTTAGTAAGGCCACAACCTCTACATCTAATTGTGAATTGATAATAAAAAAAATATTAAATCCAATCTAATTTGAGCTCGAATGAGCAAATACGCTTAATCCTCTAAAGAGTTCAAAATCTGGTAAAAATTGTCAAATATTAAAGAGTTCGAGTAACCATTTTCAAATATTAAAGAACTCGGATAACTATTTTCAAATATTAAAAAACTCGGTAATTATTCCTAAATATTAAAGAACTCGGTAACTATTCCTAAATATTAAAGAACTCGAGTAACCATTCCCAAATATTAAAGAGTTTGAATAACCATTCTCAAATATTAGAGTTCGGATAACCATTTCTAAATATAAAAGTTCGAGTAACTATTTCCAAATATTAAAGACTAGGAAGGTTTTATTTTCGATAATAACAAATTCCAATTTAATTATTTAAATTTGATCTATAAAATTTCAAATTAGTTCTTTTAAAAAATATGGATTAAAATATAATTATTTGGATTTAGATTAGGTTTTTAAAAATCTAATTAATGTTAACCTATTCATCTGTGCAAGATATTTCACATCCTATAAGTAGATGTGCAAATACTCTGACTACTCAACAAACCCCATGGATCCTGCTTCCTATGTTCCAACGTTTGCAGGAATCTTAGCTTTGTTGATTGCATACACTGTGTTTAGGTCCATCAAATCCCCTAATGGACATAAACAAAGAAAGGGTACCAAGCTACCCGAACCACGTGGTGCTTTACCTATCATAGGGCACCTCCATCTTCTCAATGCTAGAATACCCTATTTCAGGACCTTTTCAGCCATGGCTGAGAAATATGGTCCAATTTTCTGTGTCAAACTGGGTTGCCACCCCACCATAGTTGTAAACAGCAGAGAAATTGCCAAGGAGTGCCTCACAACAAACGACAGAGTTTTAGCCTCAAGGCCAAACTCTTCTGCAGGGAGACTCCTGGGCTACAACTATGCAGTATTTGGCCTTGCCCCTTACGGAAATTACTGGCGTGAGATTAGAAAAATTGCCGTTCTTGAGATTTTCTCAAGCCATAGGCTTGAGAAGCTGAAGCATGTGAGAGACACCGAAACATTGTCACTTGTCAAGGACTTGTACTCATCTGCAAAGCACGTGAAGGGTTCAACCGAAGTGGCTATAAGCAATTTATTGGAGCACATGACGTTCAATATAATTGTGAGGATGATAGCTGGAAAGAGATTTGGAGGTGACACAGTTAACCAAGAAGAGAATGAGGCATGGAAGCTGAGGAAAGCCATAAAAGATGCCACATATCTGTGTGGTGTTTTTGTCGTTGGTGACGCAATTCCATCCCTTAGTTGGTTCGATTTTCAAGGACATGTCAGTTTGATGATAAGAACAGCTAAGCAAATTGACCTCATTCTTCAGAAGTGGTTGGAAGAACATGTGAAAATGAGAGGAGAGAAGAAGAAGGGTGGATCTGAAATGGACTTCATGGATGTGATGTTATCATCTTTTGAAGAGCAAGAAGATATTTGTGGCTATAAGCGGGAGACAGTTATCAAAGCAACATCATCGGTACGTTTTTTTTTCTTTTCATGTTCAATAATCGGTATACTAATTAATTATCTAACCACAAATTATACCTGCATTTATTGATATTTTCAAAGAGGAAACATTGAACCTTTTTTGGCTTAATATACGTTCAATGAAAAATAGATCAATCTAACTCCCACGTGATTGTATCCCACAAGCAATTAATACCCTGATTCCAACCTTTTACTTTTGATGGCTTCGATGTGGTTGTTTGTGTTCAAAATCCAACAGTATAATATAGGTCAAACGTAAACTTTGGTTATTCATTATAATATACTTCTCTAAAGTTTACTTTTAACATCTTTCTTTCAAGGCAAATTTCTAGTAATTTTTATCTTAAATTCCTAAAATGATTTATTCTTTTTATTTATTTTTTAATATGGATAGATTGTGCATAAGAGACAGTATATCATTATAAAGAAACATCTCACCCTATTACACAATTTAATTTAACATTAAATGAAATAGTAAAAAAAAATACAATTTTAGTTTACTAGATGAGATTGTGCAGCTAAAATTTTAATTAATGAGTTAATTAAAATTATGAAAATAATACACCATTTTAGGATGATTAATATTCTCCACCTATTCCTTTTTTGTTTTTGTACCTGTGGTGTGTTGCTACTGTACAATTAAAATAAATGAACATGAACAGTTACAAAGTCATTTTATTTATTGAGAAATATGTAATGGTTGAAATTAATTTTGATTAAGTAATTGAATAAATGTGAAGTTAGTTTGAATAGAAGAGTGGTTACATATTATGAAGAAAAATTACCTAGATATAATTTAAAAACTAACAATAAATTTATTTAAAAAATTATATAATATTTTCAAATTTTCTTTCTAAATTTATTGCTAAATTTCAATTTTATTTTCAATTATTTCTATATTAGTAACTAAATTCAAATATCCAACTTATACTTAATTTTGCTAAATATATTTTATTATTAAATTTTAATTTTATTTTATTTTTCTTTTTAATATCAAATTTATTCTTAATTTAATTCAATATATAAATCTTATACTAACATAATTTTTATTTCAACCATTATATATTTATCAATAAATAAAACAGTAAGTTTTGTAACTTTATATTTATTTTAGTTATACAATAGTAATATAACACACCTGCCAAGAATAAAAGAAGAAAAATGGGTGGAGAATATTAACCACCATAAACAATTATGACCATTTTAATTAACTCATTAATTCAAATCTTCCATTTCCTCTAATAAACTAAAATCTTGTTATCTTTTCTTTTCATTATTTATTCACATTGATATCATGTCTAGTAAGCACGATTTACCAATATCTAGAAATAAATAAATAAAAAAATATATTATTTTAAAAATTTCAGATAAAAATTATATCAGTTTAGAAAATTTATCTTGTTTTACTCTTTCTATTAATTTTTAAGACACAATCCCGAGTTATATTCCACAAAATATGTGTTTAAGTTTTATTGTCGATGTGCAAACTTGTTAGTCAACAATATTAAATATTTATACTTATATTCGGAGGATTCTAAAAAATACAGACAGCTCTACTATTTTTGTTTAAAAAAAAAAAATAACAATTTCAGGTTATTGCCGATAAAAAAATGAATTAATTTTAGGATAAATAAGACTGGTCACCGACGTGACTAGGTAATTTTAATCTGTACCCGTCTTCTATAAACTTTCCTACATTTATTGTATATTCTTGTAACCTATGCATAGTGTAAAAGGAAATATAATGACAAATGTTTGGTTAAAAAAAATGGGTTTTGCGGATTCATAAAGAGGTTTTCCCTCAAACTAAGAAAAGAAAATAAAAATAAGTTTTGATGAATTCTTTTATCCAATTATATTTCTTTTTACAATTGTTGAAAAAAATAACATAATTATTTCATTGCCCTTCTCAATTAAAAAAGGAAAAGAAAATAATTTTATTTTTCTTTCCTTCTGCATTCATAACAATAACAAGATTACTAATGTCCATGAACTTTTGGTACAGCTCCTTGTCCTCACTGGCTCTGGAAGCACAGCCATAACCCTAACATGGGCACTCTCCTTACTCCTAAACCACCCCAAGGTCTTAAAGGCAGCACAACAAGAACTGGACACACACATAGGAAAAGAAAGATGGGTCCAAGAATCTGACATCAAAAACCTCAATTATCTCCATGCCATTATCAAAGAGACCCTTCGTTTGTACCCACCAGCACCCTTAACGGGAATCAGGGAAGCCATGGAGGATTGTTGTGTGGCAGGGTACCATGTCCCAAAGGGGGCACGTTTGCTTATTAACCTATGGCAGTCGCAAAGGGACCCACAAGTATGGTCCAACCCTAATGAGTTTAACCCTGAGAGGTTCCTCACAATTCACCAAGACATTGACTTTATGAGCCAGAATTTCGAGTTACTTCCATTTAGCTTTGGAAGAAGGTCGTGCCCGGGCTTGACATTTGGGCTGCAAGTGCTGCATTTGACCCTGGCTCGGTTGATTCAAGGTTTCGATATTTCCACAAAGGATGGTGCTGAAGTTGATATGACTGAAGGGTTAGGAGTGGCTTTGCCTAAGGAAAACAAACTCCAAGTTATGCTAGAACCACGTCTTCCGTTGATGCTTTATGAAAGCCTTTGAAAAAAGTGTGGAATAGCTAAAAAAATAGTATTCTATTATATGATATTACTACCCTAATGATGAGATTGTACTTCGGGGCGTGTGTCCTTTTGTACAAAAAACTTGTGTAATTTAGTGGTACAGCTATTAGTATTTGAATATTAAATAAGTGATAATACATTTGAAATAGTATTTTTTAATTAGTAATAAATAAGATATTATAACAAAAGAAAGTGAGTGTCAAGGATTTCATACATTCCTACGTATAGTTAGTTTTATTACTTTTTTTTTTTTTCATGTTTGCATTATCTTATCTCAAAATTAGTGTACCAAAATTAAAAGAAGTTGTAAACCATCAACATGTTTATATGAGTGTTAGTGATCTCAGTCTCTTAAAATTTTCACATATTTAAACATTGTAGATAGAATAAAAAAGAATTCTTAGGAGAAACAGTATTAAAACTAATGGAAAAATATATTTTATAACCATATGTTATGATATAACATAAGTTTAATTCCTCTATTATAATAAATGGTTGGAAGACAATTTTATAGATATGAAAAAAAAACTATCAATTATAAATAGAACTGAGGTATAAAGTACTTAGTTTAATGAGTGAAATTTCATTTTAATGTAAGAATTGTCTTTTTATGTAGTTCAATTTATTATCAACATGAAAAATGTCTCTTATATTCAATCTTTTTTATTATAACAATAAAAATAAATTAATGAAAAGCACAAAAGAGATGTTTTAATCCTTTATATAAAATACCTATAATGATCTAAAATCTATGTTGGACAAAACATATAGCAGCAATGGAAACTCATACAAATATTGTGTCATGCAACTTTGTGATAATTCTACATATATAACCTTTCATCAGACACAACAGATCATCAAGTATAATACATAATTTGCATACATTCTAAATACATCCAAATGTGCCCTCAAAATCTCTTTCTCAAAATGACTCAGTTACAACAGAATCTGACACTTTTAGAGCATTTATGTTGTCACCTCTTTCGAATATAGCAAGTCTTAATTTGTGTTTAGTTTAGTATTTTTGCTCCATCTAACCTGTTAGTCTTTTAGTTTTTTAAGCATTTCGCATACATTAGGTCTGGTAATTTTATTTGTTTAGATGTAGCTCAAATTTTGAATCTTTCCTATCCAAAATGTAATGACTAAAATATGTGGTATAGTAAATAATATTAAAACGTTTTGGTTAGACTAAGGTTCCTTTTCGAGGTGAGTCTTGATTTGATGCTCTCAAGTAGCAATTTGGTTGTTTAATGGTCTATTCATGCCCCAACCCTCTTTACATAATATCTTCATAAATTTAATAATATACCTTCGTATAACATGTTAGTACTAAAATTGAATCAAAACCAAACAACTACTATCGATAACTAAGTCATACCTATCTATATTCTAAATTATAGATTGAAGTCTATGTAGACCCAACATGATTCTCATATCCCGCATATAATTATGCTTATAATTTCAACACTTATCCTTTCTAGTTGCTTACCTATGCTCAATTCAAAAAATTTAGACATGTTTTTGGTCTAAGTACCAATCAAAATAAGAAAAAGTTGCTTTATTGTACTTCCTTGCTGTTCATGCCTAACATCATATTCACTATTTCTGAAAAATAATGTTGCTTTTATGATTCCAAATGCACCACGAAGTAGGCACCCAGATGGATTTCAAACTTCAACTTTTACTATTGTACCCCAATATTGAAACCAAGAATATGTTTGTGTAGCACTATATCAAGTGGTTAGCATATTACATACAACGAAACCTGCCTCATGTAGACTTTTGTGCATCTTACCCACACATTCCAAAAGTACATGTCTTGGTATCACAACATTGTAAAGGATACTACCCCATCATGTAATAGCTTGTTGTCTACAGGGCACTCTTAATCCAAAAAGCCTATAAAATCAGTGACTTTATACATAATACAAGATTCATTCACTAGTCAAAGTACGCAAACTTTGCCTTTTAGTAATCCAAAACCAAATTTTGATTTATTTTAAAGAAACGACTTCTTCAACATTTCACAGTTGGTTTCTAAATATAATATTCTTTCTATGAGTCGAAATATTCTATACAATGAACACTCGTACCACCATCTAGACGTAGTTATCCTTTCTGCTTAATCTCACTTAAACCTACGAAGTGCTTTATAACCAAGTTATGGTGTAATAATTGATTACTTAGCCACTTATCACATAGTTTTCAAATTTTATTTGCATCTCTGTATGTCAAGAATAAGTGGTTATTAGTTTCATCTTATTAACCGCACAAGGAACACTTGGATACAATTGACTATATGACTCTTTTAGATAAATTGTCACAAGTAGTTAACCTATTTTGTAAGACTCTCAATGAACATAGCTAGGTTGTGTGATGCAATTCATAGCCTTGCATGCTTGTTGCTAGTGTTTCTTCTTCTCAATTTTGACTTTGAATGGAGTGAACTTGATGGAGTGCACCAAAATCATGTAGAAAACAATGAGTTAATGTGAAGAGTTGAAGAATTTGGTAGTGAATTTTAAAGTGATGTTAGAACAACAGTTAAGATAACGTCTAGAAAATATCTTGTATAAGACTCATCTAGAGAGAACCTTGACAAGAGTATAAGTGCTAAAATATTTTGGCAACAATTCAATATACTCATCAAAGTTATTTTACAAGAGGAAAACACCTCTATTTATAGGAAAAACCTTAAGCTAACCTTAACTTTTAAGACAAGTTTCTAAACAACTCTCCAATTAGAGAATGACACATGTCAAGCCATGAATGGAGAGGATCCTCTCCATTGGCAAGGCGACATGTGGCAAGGAGCATGTGAACAATGTGTAGGCATTACCTAAGCCTTAGCTCATAACCTTGGTACTAACTCTCTGTCTCTCTCTTAGGTTAGGGTTTGGCCCAAATACAAGGCACAAAAATTTAAGACAACCTATCGTACTCTTTGGCCCAAATACAAGGCCCAAAATTTAAATTCTTATACTACCTTGTATGGAATAGATTTTCTTGGTGGGACTGTTTTAATTCACTAGGTTGGTTTTTCAACACCTTTCTCACCATAAGTAAATCTCTTCACAAGCTGAATTTCTTCTTTGGACTTTGAACTTTTGTCTTTATTAAGGGAAGACATTCAATCTTCAGTGCTTTCAGTGTCTTCTTCATTAATAGTTATGTTTCTTTTTCTAACAACACTTAGAAGAATAATGTCCTCGTTCAAACAATCTAGAACATTGACATCCCTCTATTTGGAGTTTGAAGATTATTTTCTGTATTTTTCTTCTTTTGTTTTTTTGCATTTTTCTTTTTCTCTCTCTTTTTCGTTTTCTTGTGGTCTCTCGTAATTGGAGGGGTATCCTTCGCTCTTGTAATCATCATAGGAGGAAGACATGCTAGAATAGTCTTTCTTAGAACTGGTATTCCTTTTAAGATGTTACTTAACCCTAATGCACATTTGCACCAAGTCATTCAGATCATTATAGGGTAACAACTCTACCATATCCCAGATCTCATGTCGGATACCACTTTGGAAGCGAGCAATGGTAATTCATCACTCCTCCCATATCCCCATCCTCATTAACAGCAGCTCCATCTTCTGTCAGTATTCCTCAACAATCATATCTTTCTATTGGAGTCAGTGGATCTTGTCTATCAACTCTTTATCATATTATGAGGGTACATGCAGCTTCCATAGGATTAATATTAACTCATTCCAATATTGAATTTGGGGATAACAGTGGAGTTGATTATCCTTCACCAGAGCCATCCACCTGTACATAGTCACTCCTTGAAAATTAAGTGTTGCTAGAGATACTTTCTGCTTCTTGCACACTTGATGACATTCAAACAATTGTTTGACCTTCATCTCCCAATCTAAATAATCATCCACACTTTCTTTTCCAAATAAAGGAGGAATGTCTACTTTTGGCTCTTTATGATGATGATGCCTAGTCATATGTTGTCTAAGAAGAGGTTGCTATAAATCATGGTTATGATGGTCACTCTCTAAAATTTCTTCATTTACTTCCTTTGAATAGATTTATCAGAAAAGATGTACTCAAATGTTTCTTTATCCGAAGTGTTGACTCCTTCTATCTTCTAATCTTTTTGATCTCTTTGTAGTATAAATTTGGTGGTCCTTTTTCTATTATTTGTCCTTTTAAGAAAAACTAATTTTGTTTACCAAAGCAAGAGGTGTTAAACTTTTTCGTTTTAAAAAAGGTATGTTTAACTATTTCTTGGAGAGTTATTTTATATACCGACATTCTATTGAGGTATTATGAGAGGTATTGGATTTTTAGAACATTTGAAACTCTTTTTTTTTTCAAAAATCTAAATCACAGTTTCCTCTTAAGTTTGAAGCATGGAGAAACTTGCTTTATTTGTACTCTTTTTGCATATCTACCTTCATACATGTAAAAGCTTACTCTTGTGGATAAGAAAGAGAGAAACTTGTTTGTTTAGATAAAGAATTTTTATAGCAAAAAGACTTTTTCAGACATGTAAAAATTTCTTCAATTAGTCTCTCTTTCTAATATGCTTTGTTAAGATGAGGCTTAGAGATGTAAGCTATATTTTAATAACTTAAGCTTTTTATACAATGATTATTTCTCAACTTTTCTCATAAGCACATATGTAAACTTCTACCAACCTAGGATAATTAGACGAAACTTGTACAATTTATTCTTTTGAATGGAAAACAAGATGATCTAATCATTTGAAAATGAACTTTCCACAAAATTACAACTCGAAGGGAATCAGAGAGTCTATACTTGTTCCTTGGATAAATACTTTGTTTCTTTTTAAGATCTTATAAGTTAGGATGTATATTTGTTTTTACCATGTCTTGCTATTTGTGACTATTTGTGAGCTAATTTCATTGTCTGGCTTCTTTTCCAAAAAAAAGTGTTTTTGGTGTTTGTATCGGATACTTTTGTGACCTAATTTACTTCTAAGGGGTTAAAACACTTCTAGGTCAGGAGAGTTAGTGGTTCTTGTAGCTTTAACTCATGTCCCAAAAGATATTGGAACATTGATGTTTGGTGTGAGTCTTCTTAAGGATAGATTTATGAGATAATCTATGAAAAGTACACTCAAGCTTCAAGATTATTCTTTGATCTTGTGTTAGTTTTGAAGTCTACCTTGAGCTTATAATCTCATACTCTTTTACTTCTTTATTGGACATTTTGGTTTATCTTTGTAATGCTCCTTTCTTCTGACATTCATTAATGCTTATCAGATGAAGTGAAGGATCTGTTCAATGTTCATTTATTTTCTCTTCATTATTCAATTGAGGAACGTTGTTGTTGATCAACAATTTCTTATTTTCTTATAGATGATGTGATAATATGATATGATTTTCGTCTTATCAAAATCAGTTTCATGCTTTGTTGGTTTGAGCATTTAATAAAAAATTCAAGGTGTTGAGCTTTTGTTATAACATTAAGGATCTAATAGAATCTACAAAATATTAACACTTTGACTTTTTCATATCAAATGTGTCACCACCATCTCACCATAGCTCCAAAGTTCATGACGTTTGCAACCCAGCATAATATGGATGAGTGATTACATCCAGTTGAATCAAGTTTAGATGATTTGCATACAAATTTGTTCGTAGTGGATCTTAGAACACCAACTTTACCGTGTGCTAACATGCAATCTTATCACCTAGAGGATTGCAAAAATGAAGCTGGAAAATCCTTTGGTAGTGCCTATAAATGTTGGCGTCCAAAAAAAATTATCTAAATAACAACCATCATGACGAAACCCAAGACAAAATAGAGGTTGCACTCTATGTAACATTGGACACCATTATGGAGACTAGATGTGATGGAGAAATTTTTTATTTCAAATTGAATTTAATGCACTTAAATATAGTAGTAACTAACACAATTTCAAATTATATAACAAAAGTATGCATAATGTGACATTATTATTAATGCATGACAAATTGTTTTGCAATGCATAACCTCCTTTTTTATCAATTCAAAATATTAGTGTAAATTGCATCAATGATGCACAAGCTCTTGTGACGTTATTATACATGTTTTAAGAATCCTGGTCCAAATAGTTCTCCCTTGTAGTACAAATGAACAATTGATATTCTCTTCACTAATGTATAATCATGATTACACTAATAATTTCAATAATATAGGTATAATCTAACTTTACCCAAAAATAAATTATGAATGTAGTTTGTAAGCAATCTAAAAATTAACTTGAAAATTTATTTTAATGTGATCACATATTACAATATTGAGATAAGGTACACAACTTATGTTTTGTAATAGATATTGAAGTAAAATTAAATTGTTTGTTCATATAAAAATTTACATACATAATCTTTGGTTGCATGGTTCTAATATAGAGGATAATGAATCTCTCACACCCACACAAATTCACTTCTTCAAGTTCATCTATTCATCAAAACAAAGCAATAATATTATAAGAAAATGATAGGTTTTAGAACTTGAACTTTTTTTATATAAATTATATAACTAAATATGCAAAAATGTTTATTTAGGTAGTTTAAAAACAAAAATATATAGAAAAATTTCAAAGAAAACATTTTTTAAATAATTAAATTAAATATTAAAATTGATATTTTTCCTACGATTTTATTAAAATACATAGTCGATGGGTGAATACAACCTCCGTTAATTACATACATTCTTAGATCTTTTAATAATTCAATTAAATAATTGCTCCTTAAATAGGAATTCTGATTAATTTTAATTTTTTTATTCATAAATAATATCTTTTCAATGAACTATATTTATATAAGAAAACCAAACCAAACAACGTTTCACTTAAAAAGAGAAATTAAGCTAAAAACAATGAAATTTGACAAATAACTTTGAAGTCATAATTTTATCTTTAACTTAAAATTATTTTAAGTTAAAAAAAGGTTAAGCCAAATGCGCCCTAAAATACGATAAAATAAGTCATGATAAAGATAAATTACTTATAAGGTTTACGAAAGTTTCAACACACTTTTAAAAGGAAAAGTCACAATTAATGTAGTCAAAGTCATCTATAGCAATCAGAAATATAGAGACCAATTTCATATCAAAACAAAATCTAACCAACTTCTTCTAGAAATCATATTCGTAAGTATTTTATAAAAGTAAGAAAAAATAATAATTTATATTTTTCATGAACAGATTATCTCATGTTAGTTAAAGTTAAAATTTTAAAAAAGTTGATATAAAATAGCTTCTATATATTAATTTATTTATACATTTATTTTAATTTATAAATAATTTTTTTTTCATGTTAGTTTATAAAAACAAATATCCAACTAGTTATTTACGTGAAATTCACACCTAAATAGAATACACTTATTGCAACATTTTTTAAAGCCATTAACCAAGTGAAGCCAAATTATAGGTTGTTGTGACAAGTCTTTTCAACAACAATCTCGTGGTGCTATAATTAGAGCCACGTGTATGCTTTGTGTCAACATTATCATAAACTTGAATGAACGGTTCTTTTCATACTACTTTTTATTTTCTTAAAAGAAATAAAAGGTTCTTATTGGTATTGTATTGGACTTGCTCTTAGAGCAATCATTTACCATTTACTTTAGCTTAGTGGATGTTAAACTATCTTTAGTATACATTTCATGCATGATTTAGTTATGTTGATGTTTTAATAGCACTTTTTTATCATTATATCTAATTTAATTATCACTTAAACATAGATGATAACACGGGTTTGGCTAAGTAGACCAACTCACACTCATCATCCAATTGATAGGATGAAAGTGAAAATTTTAATACACTATCGAGTCAATCTAAACAGCTAAAAAATAAAATTTAAATTATATTAAAACCGTAAGTTTAAAATTCTTGCTGTACAATTTTTTTAAGAATTTATTTATTTTTTAAAACAAATGAAAACATGTATTTACTATTCTTAGTTTATTTTATAAATTTAAATTTTCTAATACTTAGAAAAATAATATTAAACTGAAATTTAAACTAAATTACTTCCTTTATCAAATTTGTTTATCTGAATAATTTCG
>Ga0099825_1007486_pt1 | contig 13271 bp, 4 predicted proteins | sample SiratroredBW_FD_76838 | JGI IMG/M metagenome (GOLD analysis project Ga0099825, IMG submission 76838) | Root nodule microbial communities of legume samples collected from California, USA - Siratro red BW | ecosystem: Host-associated > Plants > Roots > Nodule | place: USA: California | collected... | reverse complement strand
TGTTAAAAATGTAAATAAGATAAAATAAAGTAGGCATGTATATTTATAGCATGAAAGTCGTTTGAGGAAGCAAGTACTGTCACTGTGAGCATCTTAAATGTGTGTACATAATAAATGCAAAGAAGATTGAGGATGGGCATTTAATATACACCGTGGCAATAATAGAGTTCGGTGTTTGCCTTAATTTAAAATACTACATACTCCTCACAAACATTTATTAGGCATGATATGGGATAAGATCTATTTTATTTTTAAATTATTCTGAAAAAGTAGTTTTTTTAATTATTTTATTACGTTTTTATTATATATATGTTACACCTCTTATCACCCACCCTTTACAATACGTCATCATTTGATACTGTTCCCTCTGAAAATCATATATGAAATTATTTTTCTGTGGTGATTAATACAAGAGATTTTCGTAAAATAAAATAATCTGAAAAACATTATTAATTTGCTTATTTTCTCCTGTGTTGTGAAAGTGAACTTTGAAAATTTTATTGACTTGTCCTTATGGTAGTGGCAGCGTTTCTAATTCAAACTACTAATTTCAATTGATTTCAGTTTCTGAGCTGCTGAAGCTATTCAAGTCACATGCAAAGGCTTACTTTTCATGAAAAGAGAAGCCATCTTTGACGGTAGATGCTGCATTTTTCATCCCAACAGGACTATAATTATTATAGCTGAATTAACGATTATGATTTAAAAATAAACTCAGTAAAAGCATAATTCTTCATTAATATATGCATCCCCCGTATCATATTATTGCATTTATTTTTGTAGTTTAAGAAGTGGGGAAGATGCCCTAGAAAAAGTTGAAGATCAGTGTTGAATATGTGTGTGGGACGTAAACCCATGATTGGATAAAGTTCAATATTTTTATTATTGGAGTGAATCTACACGACAAGAGACAACTAACATTCACGAACAAAGCGTTTAAGAGCTCCCTGTGTTGAAACATAAAGTAAAAAAGAAAATATCTCAACCTTTAAAAAAAAGTCATTAACAGATTTAGATTATGTAAAGGTAAAGAATTTTAATCAGCAAAGAATTATATTAAATAAAAACATTTAAAATGATTCAACCCTCTACGTGAAAATAACAAATACAAAAAGTAAGTATTAATAAACACACACAAAAAATGAATATTAATAAATAAATACAAAAAGTAAATACCAATAAACAAACACAAAGGGTAAATATTAATAAATAAACACAAAAAATAAATATTAATGCATGTTTATTTGAATGAGTTTGAGCCTCTCAAAAAGATTACTTAATTTCAATATTAAAAAAAAATAAAAAAGTGCAATTACTATAAATATACATACGCATGCATTTTGTAATTATATCCAATTTTTTTAAAGCAAATATTTTATCTCGATTCTTTTTATATACAAAACTTACATTTATCTTATTTCAAAGAAATAATAAAAAAATAACCATACAAGAGTGAGAATATCTCAAGGTAATATATGAAATATAATAAATACATGTCAGAAATTTGAAGCAATAAATGATTAAATATGAGGTTGATTTATAATTAAATATGTTAAACCTAATATATTCAAATAATATTTATCGCTTATAAATATAATTATATTAACTTAAGTATCAGATTACTTTTAATAAAGTTTCTTTCATACTCCAAAACCATTCACGATTCTTTAATCGAAAGCATCTTAGAAACAACATAAAACACTAAGGGAGGAATTATGAACTCTGTGTAATAAGATACTCTATTTGATAAACCTGTCTTATAAGTTTACTAATCAAATTACATAGAAATTGAGATTATCATAAAATGGGTTAAAACAAAACAATTTAGATAACGGGAGTTAGCAAAAGTTGTTTATCTAATGATTGAGGCAGGTGACGTAAGATTTGGTAAGAGTGTCACCAAAGACTTATGAGATCAAATATATATTCTCGCACAAAATTAAACTTTAGAGCAACGAAGCTATGCATCCCACTTTAAGGTTAAATTAATATATAAATAAATGTAAACGATATTTGTAAATGATTTTTGCATGATCAATTTAGACCTAACATTTACTTTTCAAAAAGTAATATTTCTACATTTCTATAAATTTATATAAATAATTGATATTATTATATTTTATTTATTTATTTTTATAATTATAGAATTTTATTTTTTTTAAGTATTATGTTATTTTTAAAAGTAAATGTCAAGTGGATGCTAAATATGAAAATATTATTTTCTTAAACTTTAACACTTAGTTTTAAATAAGAAGATAAGAATTAATCTTTGGACATCTGAAAAGAAAAAAAAAATACCCACTTAACAACTCATTGTAATAATATAATAATATACAGCATACTTTAATTAAAAATTAAAAAAATAATTAAAATATTAATATTTAAAATCATCGTATAAATGTTTTTTTATATTATAACTGTCAAAATATCACCATCTTAAAAAGAAAGAGTGAAGCGAAAAAGATGAAAGAAGACAAAGAAAGATGAATTGGTTTCGAAGAAACCAAAGAAAGAGAAGTTCCGAATTTCAAGTTTGAACCTATAGGAGAGTTCCATATTTGAAATATAATTATTTTTCCAAAACTTTTTTATAATAAATAAATAAGTAAAAAAAACGTTGGTAATAATAAAATTAAATAAGATAATATTATAATAATAACATTCTCTCATTATTTTATTTTATTTATGTTTAATCGAACAATTTTCATATGAAAAATCAGACATTGACATTACATATTCATACAACTTTTTGACAATATAATATGATATTATTTTATTTCAAAATTTTATCTATACTCATTATTATCATATAAATATAACATTCTATTATTGAAATAAGTTATTAAATGATTATTTTTTAGCAAGGTAGTTGTCAAAGGTATAATTTTTCTTTTTCCCTTTCTTTCCTTCGGTCTTAATGCTAGAAACCAAATTTGTACCGATAAAGTTTCAAACACAATAATTATCTAGATTTTAGGGTACTTGCCTTGAACTTAAAAAATTATATAATATTCTATAATTGTAATTTATTTTTTCATATTCTTACATGAAATAATCTTCTCATAGTCCAGGAGATTATCGAGCAATCACATAAATAATGAAGATTACTTTAATCAAATAATATTTTAACCATATTTTAAATATGAGCAGCATTTACTCTTTTCATCACATTCTCCTTTTTCACCTAATACACGTTAAATTTATATAAAATTGATGTTCGTACGTGTTTGCTGAAGAAAAAATTATGATGAACAAAATGGTTTCATATGGACATTGATACTTTTGTTTTTTAGTCATAGTTTTCAAGATTCATGAATGGAAAAAGATGGTAAGGTGTGAAATTACCATTGGTTACTAAGAATACATTGTCTTCAAATGGTCTCACCCAACTCTGCCTAATGCAAACAAGTTACAAAGTCAAACGTTAATTTAATCTTCCACTCAGATTTTCTCCCATGATTTCTTTCACTTTATGCTTTCTTTAGCATTTCTCCTATCGCGTAGCCACCATTTTTTTAAACCTAACTCTGCTCTTTTTCGCAACAGTTTATCCCTCCACAAAATGTTGAACTTTTCGCATCAAAATATTCTTAAATAATTTATAGTGTGGGAGCCGTTGCTAAATTATGTAAATATTTATTAATTCAAACCTAACTTATCTGCAATCTACAAAAGATTATGATACGTCGATCAAGTTTTCGTGCTTCATATTTTGGAGACGTTGTCTTGTCATGCAACGAAGTCATCACATAGTTTATTACGAGAATTGTCAAATGCATAAACAGTGTTCAATTTGTTTCTTTCCCCATTTGAGCCATGCATAGACACATATAGTTATTTAATTTGGAGCTTGCAATTAAGCATCCACAAGAAGGTGTCCACGTGTAGTGAAGAGGCATTCGTGTACACAAATTTGGTGACTGCTGTCTTAGAATTTGCTAATTATTTGTTATGAGCTGTTCAATAGCTTCAACAAACTTTGAAAATTATTTTTTGGTTTGAAGGCATTATTTCCAGATACGAGATCCGAAGCTTGCGCAAATAAAGAGCCAGCACTAATATTTTAAGGTAATCAATAGCATTTTTTAATGAGCATCGTACATGGTCTTGTGCAAGCTAGCTAAGAACTTTATTATGCAGTCTAAATAATTGATTAGGGTGAGATATGATTGGCAGAAGATGAGCAGTGTTGAGAAAATGGTACTATGCTAGATTGCTACTTCAATTTATAAATAACACCTGGCCTTTTATGGAGCTCGAGAACTTTCCTGCATGGATTAGGGTTTTTGATATATAAAAGCTTTGAATCCTACAAATTAATATAGTGAAATAGGTAGCAGCAGCAAATAGATGAAGACAAAATAATCACTGAATGCAGGCTCTTTTGGTAGGTATATATTCAGTGAAATCAGACCACAATTTTATTCAACGCCACGACTATAATTTTGATGGAAAATTGTACGTACCACAGTTTCCAACAGTTTCAAATGAGGTATATCCCTCAAAGAAACAGTGAAGGCTATAGAAGATAATAATTGATGGAATTAGAAGAACCCTTTTGCACCAATAGTGCTTTAATATCCATGGTTAGGTGCATATATAGCATTGCCATGCTTAGGTAAAGCACAATTCTGGTCAAATTTTGGGGATAAACCAGAAGAAATTATATAAAGGGTTTTAAAAGTATATCTGGTTTCACACAATTTAGTCAATATGAATACATGGAAACCCATACTGCTTTAATTCTCCAATAAAATGCAGAAAAGACTCATGTATGGATTAAAGCAAAATGTTTTTTTTTTTTTTTTCTATTAGTCAAAATCTCTAAATAGTCATATTTGTAATATTTCTGAAAGACTAATTAGAGAAGTACTATACCAGAGGAATAGTTGTTCCGACGTATAATAGATTTTTGTTTTGTCTTACGAATATATAATTAAAGGATCTAAATGAATTAATTGAATAATGTAAATGATTGTAAGTTTTTTTTGGTTCCCGAGTTCAGTTCTTTCCACTGAAAAAAAAGAAAAAAAACACAAGGCGTAAAACAATAGAAAATACTGGTGAATTTTTCAAGTTGCGATTATCATGTATCAGTCTGAAATTACATAAAAGATGAAATCATGTACATCATTAGCTAGCCGTTGACTCAAAAAAATACATAAATCAATAAATAAAGTTGCTAACTGATTCATTTTTAAGAGAGATCAAGGTAATTCATAATTTAATGGGATACTATCTCTATTTTTTTAAGTATACTAGAAAAAATTGTTTATTTTGTTTATTATTTAAAAATTTTAAACAGCATTGTTAACTAGTATTTTAATTTATTTTTCTCATTTTCAATTAATGTTTCAATAAATAACTATTTTATTGTAATTTCGAGGTATCGATAATTAACAAACTGACGTGAGTTGCAAACTTATTAAGAAACAAACTAGCGTCTTATATAATCTGATGAGTGAAACAGGTGATTAATTAACACACATACTCTTAGTCAAAGATAAGTTTGTTTTAGCGTATTATTTCTGGACCGCTTCAAATCAATTTTTATGTGATACATAATTTAATATTATTAATTATTTAATTTTAAATATAAAATTTAAAATTTTAAACACACTTAACAATTAATCGAGATTAAAATAAGTGATAATTTTTCCTCTCAATAAACTTTTGTCGTCCTACAAAACTTATTTACATCATTTAATCGATGTTTTAAAATTAGACCAGTCACTTAATTGATTAATGTATTATTGATATACAAGATTTGATAATTTAATTGTGATCATATACAAAAATATAATATTATACTTTTATAACACTAAAAAGTAAAAATAAAACACAATTTTATAAACTTTTAAAAACATACACAACTATATAGATCAAATATAATACATAGAAAAACAAACTTACATATAAAATTAAAAGAAAATGATAAATACTCTAGATTTTTTTATTTATTTTGAGTATATTTCATTGATATACAGCGACTCGGTTATGTTTGTTTTATCAATTTTCACTAGTTTTCTGATTTTGTTTTCTCAATTTTTCTCAAAGTTAACTTTGTGATTTATTTGGACGAGACATTAGACTTATTCAATGATTTTTTGGTCAGTTAAAAATCTCACTTCATTGTAATATAGTCAAAATAAAGTATCCTGTGTCAATGTAATTTTTATACATTAATCAATAAAAAATTACAAGGATGACGTTTGAAATAATTATTATAAAAATCAATAAATTTATCACATTTATGATAAATCAATGTAAAAAATTCTTACAACATCAATACATGTACTATTTTCATATAAATCAATTCACAAACAATTGGGATGAACAATTCCCCAAACATCAAACTGTTGCAGTCTGACAGATAATCTGCAAAACCTGGTTATGTATATGGCCGTTGGTAACGAGGATACCGTCGGAGGGATATATAATCCGCCGGCCATCACTATCCGCTGCCAGATCTATTTCACTGCCGTTCCAGTCTGTTACCTGATCAAATTGGATATTATCATCAAATGAAAAAAGAGAAAAGGTGGTGCATTAAAGGGTAAATTTATATAGCAAAAAGTATGGAAATCGTTTACAAGTGTCCGTGAATTATAAATCTGCTGAATAACTTTGAAGGCATTTCATAAATTCTAGACTGGACAACGTAACGAGACTAAAAATAAAAGGTTTCGGGATTCGACCGCTGTGCTCAATCACCAACCACACCACATTATCACTACAATACTTCTTTTAATAAGAAATCCGCAAAGCCATGTACATCAAATAGCAAATATTGATGCCATCTACCTGCCATAGGTTATACGGGACACAACAATCATCTAGAGTAGTAATAGTTCTTGGGGTAAATATTTGGAAGAAATCATTATGCATACCTTTAACTACATGTCTAAAAGGGAAAGAAATGGGTAAAAAAGATTTGGGGGTAAAGTAATAGTAGTGCGAGACTTTACTCTCGTTTAAGTGAGAGATATGAATTAGGGCCCAACAAATTTCTCTTACATGATAAGCCCAAGAAACATGTATTGACCTAAGTTTGGTATGCGGAGAAAGATCTAACTCTTACACGTTGAAATGTGTTCTCAAGGTTTTCCATCATAAATCCACCATTGCTCATCAAAAAAATAGCTTGATGAATTAAGATTTGGATAATTGTGTGAGTTGATGATATGATTTAAATATAACTAGAGATTAATAATTGATTGCTTGCAGGAGGGATAGGATTGTAAGTTCAATACACTGACTCTTCTTTATACGTATACTAGACTCGAAATTCTAATTCTAATTTAATAAAAAAACAAATAACAAAATACAAGAAGATGTCGAAATCAATCTTAATAGATCTTCTAAGATACTCTAACATACCTGAGATACGATGATGATATTATGACATGTTTTTCATATATTTTAACACACAAAAAATGATAGGAAAAAGAGATACCTTTCCCCCTGCTTCCTGAACGCATATAATGCCAGGAGCATGGTCCCAGGCCTACACAAGACCAAATAAAAATGTATCATTGAATAAATTATCCGATCAACTACAAACCTAAAAATTTATAGGATACCATTATAATGGGCTTCAGTTTAGCTCGAAGAATGAAAATAGATGCTCTTCCTGAGGCCACCATCAAATACTTGGATAAACTGCATTGATCCATAAGAAATCAAGGAATGGACAAATGAAAGCAATAAAGCTAAAAATATTGGCAATTATAACTCCATGAGATGACACTATCAACAAATTACAAGATAGTAATCACAGTTAAATGAATTAGTAATTACTAATTAAAGCAAAAACTTCTCTGTTTAGCCTTCGGATATAAGATATTAACAAAGACTTCCTTTGGAAAGCACACTGCAAAAATTTAACTTAAAAAACAAACCTCAGGAATTTAAGTAGTAAAAATAGAATAAGAAATAACACAAACTAATAATTGCTTTAGATTTTACCAGCTACTCCACACTTCACCACATACAACATCAATTGTTAAAGTTAGGATATGTAATCAAGTAAAAAAAAAATATAGATAATATTGCTGAGACCTTCCACAACATGCCCGCAAAAGAAGAATTTGGTTGCTGTCTAAGTTATCAGCATTGTTTGCTGCATTAAATAAAGGAGACAGTGGCAGTGCTTCCCATTTTTCACTATCTGAAATACAAAAGCGTGCTTTATGTATTACGTCAGACCCATCAACAAAACATCTGGTCCATACATCAGGTGATTTCAGTTGGCTATTCAAACTTTTCATCCATGTTCCACAGCCTTTATGGGCAATCATCACAGTTCCTGATCCATGAAGAGAATCCCACCCCTCCTCAATCTCTGCAGAGGATTTCCCAGATAAATCTTCCTTCCAGGTAGGACAGCCCATAACACCAATTACAATCTCTCCTTCAACCACCAGAGCCAAACCAACCTGTATTTTTTGGAAATCACTTAGATTAAGATAATATCAACCGGATAAACATGACACACTGCGAAGAAAATAGCACTCATAACAAAAATTCCTTATATTAAGATATACACATGCAGCTTATCTGTACCAGTTACTTGAGATCAATGTGCATCACAATTCAAGCACTATCACAAGATTAACTCTACAACAAAAGGCTATTCCAGATGGAAACCTTTAGGATATGTCTCTCTTATGCACTATTATTGAAAAGAAATGCAAACAGTATAACCTACATTATAACTTACCACGTAAAAGGCTTTGCCAGCCTTTAGAAAACCACGTGTGCCATCAATTGGGTCAAGCAGCTGTATTTATTCAATGAATTTACCATAAGTTATAATAAGAAAAATCAAACATGAGAAGTAAATATATAAATATCCAACATCAACCTCCAAATAGATAAGGTCCCAGTGACCAACACAAGTCAACTTGTAAAAGTATGTAGTTTTCATAAAACTGTAAAAATAGTTACCACCATTTTCTTATCTCCAGGAGCGCAATGTGAAATGTGTCATACAACAACATAAAAAATGAAGCCATGAATAAAAATTTTAGGAAGCTAACTGCATCACTTCACAGCATTTAATATAACTGCTTAGATATGCCCACCCAATATGTGGCCGGCTTTGGTCCAAATACAAAAGCATCCTTGCTTCCTCTATCAATTGCTTCTAGTACATCATCTTGTGTCAAAGGTTTACAGGTGGTGCTATCTGTAGCAGTTATTGCATCAAACACAGTACCTGCTAAGTTTCTTGATCGCAAGAAAGCAGAGTCCTCCTCAGCCACCAAAGGTATAGAAGGGAACAGCTTATTTAACTCTGTTTTGATAAACACATGATAAAACAAAAAATTTCAATACCATTAAAATAATAACTTCTGATAATTATATCAAGGCTACATGCTAATTATAATACTACACTAATTACATTAATACAAGAAAACTATGTTGCAGCAAACTAGTGTTTACAATTACAATTTTGATGGATCATACGTTGTGTTTTTAGTGGTATTCCAAACTGAAAAAAATCACACATTGCCCATATTCAACTTGTTTCAAGAGTGTTTATCTAACACTTGTTACTAAAGCTTGCAAAGGGGCTAGCACTCTTTGCCACGCAGATCTACCTATTCCCGATCCACTCTTTGCGCATGCAATACTGGGCCTTGCCAGCATCAGGAAAAAATTTAGTTCGTGTACTCAGCTCTTTTATACTACATCACACTGGCCAGAAATTATGAGTATCAATCAGATTTCATTGGCATTTTGCAGGTTTCACTGAGCTGAGTCCTTTAGAAAAAATGTTCATCATATTGTGTTGTAATGTCCCTAGATAAAAGAGCAATTTACGTAGAACAGTAATTGGCCATGTTAATTAAAACTTGTTACTCTTACACCACATTGGTTTCATTCATACAGCATCACAATTCAGAAATATGTCAAGCTACTTTTTATACTTGACACAAAGTTAATACCCAAACTTATGAGAGCCTGAACTCCAAAATCTGCAATAGTCACGGGAGTCTGGTCATTTTTCTCAATAACCTTCCCATCAGTTGAGAACAAAGATGATTGCACCTGCAGATGGAGGACAACCAACATAAATCACATAACATTCTTCAATGCTCTAAAAAAAAACAGTAATTTTGATCTCTCATCTCGAAGGACGTCATATCAGTCCCTATACTAAAGGAAATTAAAGAGAGTACTTTAAAATATATATTGATAATCAAATTAATCCAAATTTCAAAACAATGCATGACTAAAATAAAACATTAAAACTTATTTTTGGGAAATAAATGATAGTACAAAGTTAAGTTCATGGACTTACTTGATATCTTAAGCCTTATTTAACATTTTCTTAGTTTCAGGGACCAATGTGACTGCCTACTGATGTTTTAATACTTAAAAAAAGAACAATGCACATAAGTCTATTTGTGACAGAACCGGTTCTCATGATTCAGCAAGTACACACAAAAAAAAGTCACAGAAGATTACATGGCGAGTGAAATTGCAGGCCTTCTGGACTACGTCCACAGCAGCTTCAAGCTCTTTGTAGTACTTAGTGTTTTGGTGCGGAAGAGGAAGGGTTGCCCTAATGGATTGCAAAAATCGGGGTGAGGCAAATGGAGGAGGATTTGGGAGGAAATGAAAGTGTTTCGTTTTGAGAATAACGGAAGAGACCTTACGTTGAGGCGGAATGCGGCAGAGCGACGACGGCGAGTGGCGGCACCGTCAAAAAGTGGGACGGCGTTGACTTGTGAACGTAGGATATTCACCGCCATCGATTCTCGCCGTTGAGGAGAGACTGGTGCTAAACAGTGGATAAGGGATTAGTGGGTGATGAAAATGAAAATAAATTACCTCTTTTTATGAAAGTATTAGATATTGTTATTTTAGTCTTTAAAAATAATAAATTAAAAACTTTAGAAGTATAATTTTTTATTTATTTTATTTCAAAATTTAAAAAGTCAAAAAACGTAAATAAAATTATTTTTCTCATTTTAAAAATCTAAAATATAATAAATAATTAGATTAATAGTTAAAATAATTGTAAAAATATTTCTTTTTAAATTACTTATTTTTAAAACTATCATTACAGTGTTTTATATTTTAAGAAATAAATGATAATTTGTCTTTTTTAAAGAGATTAATACTGTAATATGCATAAATCGTCACGTAAACTTTGATGCCTAACAAATTAAAATTATTTTTAATATAATATAAAGAGTAATATATTTATGATTTTCATTTTGAATAAATAATAAATGTAACAACAATTTGATATTATAAAACTTTTAGTAAATATCCCATCATTTCAGCTACCTGTGGGCACCAGTGAGAAATAACTTTAATGGTATTGCATGAGATAAATTTATTAAATTTACGATAATATAAAAATTTATTTTTTAATTTGTCAGCAATCAAAGTTTTCATTGACAGTAAAGTATTGATTTCTTTTAAAAAAAGTTTTTATTATATTTATTGTATATTTAATTTAATTTAACAATACTTAATATAAATTTGATATATAATATCGGCAGGTTAGCTTAATCATGTCTTATCTTATAGTTTAGATATTTATGGGATTAAGTTCGGGTTTGAATAAAAAAACTTATCAAAATAGTTATCTCAGTCCATTTGACAAAAACCATGAACTCTTATTATAATTGTATCCTCTCGCCTTTAATAAAACTATCATTATTGCTATAATATACACTTAATTTCAATCATTCATGCAAACGTGTGTGAGATCTAATATTAATGCATTAGTTGATATTATTTTATATTATTGATATAAACAAATAAATAAAAATTATTTTCTTGCTCACATAATACCAATCATTGTATTTACAAATACAATATATAATTAAAGCACATAATATTGTTAATTATAGTAAATAAAATACTATGTAGCATTCATTGACTGCAAAGAAAAATATCCTTAATGTAATAAAATTATCGTATTATTATTATTATTATGATTTGGCAAAAAATAATATCATTATCCGAATCGACGTGGTGACTAATTAGATAAAAACAGTGACAAGGTGGAGGATGCGATAAGCACGGTGAGAAGTGCAGCAGGAAGCGATTAATTAGAGTTAGAACCAAAAGCAAAAACTAACTTCGTTTTGACCGTTTCACTCATCGATCTGATAAAACTAACAACTTTCAGTTACGGAGGATAATTTCCAAATTCCTACGTGGCCTTTCCAATTCCATGTGCCCCGCACGTGTCCTCCGCCCACGGACTTATATCTGCCCACAGTTCCTCTTTCTACCCACAAAAACCACAGCCGGTTGTTTCGACCTTCTCCTCCGGTTGCCCCATGTTTTTTTAGTCCCATATTTTATAAATATCCCCTGAACATGGGCATTCTCTGAGAAATCATAAAATTTTCAAAAGCCATTTTGTTGTCTTAAGCAGTTTTATTTGTATATAAGTAAAGTTTGTGGGATGAGCTTGAGGTACATGAGCAGGGTGATATACCAGAGTGGGATGAGGGTGTTTCAGGGGATGAAAGAGCAAGGCTCAAAGTGTGACTCAACCATAAAATCTCTGAGGGATTCAAAGAAGGCTTGCTTCTTCTCAACTTCATCACCTCCCTTCAAAACTCCCAACAATGACAAGCTTAAACAGGCTGAAGAGTCTCTCAGGACTGTCATGTACTTGAGCTGCTGGGGTCCCAATTGATCTAAACTTCATGCTTCACTCTTAGATCATGTAAGAGACACCCATGCATGCTTGTTACAACCTTCTTCAATCTAAAATTCATTATTTATACCTACCTATATGTATGTATAAATGTTACACATAATGATCAGTATATTACTGAAGTTGTCTATATATATAAATTAGTCTGAGCGCTTCTACCTAAACGTTTTTTTGTCAATTTTTGTAACATGATTCCGTTTATTTTCTTTCTCAATTTTTTGAATCTGCAAATCCTAATCATTTTACAGAAATTGAGAAAACCGACTTTTTATGCAAAAGCGATGAAAACACAATTTTAATTTTTCTCTTACAGAAGACACAAAATGATAGGCCCGGCAATTCAGATGTTTAGGGCTTCATATAGTTAATTACAAAATTTAGATGATAACGGTAGTTTTTGTTCAAAACAGAAAAGATATTGAGAATTGAATAGTTCGGAAAGTTAGTGAACGAGATATTATTTATATTATTTGATGAAATTAACTAATCAAATAATTTATTCATGTATAAAATAATTTATATATATATATATATATATATATATATATATATATATATATATATATATATATAT
>Ga0099825_1007484_pt1 | contig 13272 bp, 8 predicted proteins | sample SiratroredBW_FD_76838 | JGI IMG/M metagenome (GOLD analysis project Ga0099825, IMG submission 76838) | Root nodule microbial communities of legume samples collected from California, USA - Siratro red BW | ecosystem: Host-associated > Plants > Roots > Nodule | place: USA: California | collected... | reverse complement strand
CAATTATTCTGCCATTTCCCAATACAGACTACTCTTGTCCCAAAGGAAGAACAAGGTAAAACACTCCAACTTAAATTGTCTATTGGGTAAATACAAAATTGTTGTGGCTATGTGATTGGGTGTCTATATAAGTCATATCTTGAGCATACATTCTACATTACATTTTGAATAAGTGTTAGCCAAATACAGCTGCAGAACCACTCTTTCCTTATGCAAAAACAACCTCTACCAACAACAAAAACACTCTTCTTTCACAAGAAAAATAGTTTCCATGGCTTCATCCAGCAACTCAAGAAAGAGAGTGAAATGACTAGGGAGTGGAGGAAGATATGTTGACAATAGGGGCCATCTTAAAGCATGGTTCACAAGTGGGGATGAAGAAACAAGCCTAAAAAACATTGATGCTTATCTAACAACTTACAGTAGAAAAATTGTCAACATTCCAAAGTTCATACGTCTAGATTGGCTTAAGGAGCAACAACTCCATGGTGTATATGAGCTGCTGAAGTTTCAGGGACTGGAAAAATTTATGGGCTTGACTGGAAACATATATCCAGATCTAGTCAAGGTGTTCTTCACAAACTTAAAAGTACATGATGATAAGATTGAGTCCAGAGTTAAAGGTGTTAGAATGTGGGTGAGCTCATTTAAGTGGCAAGTTGTTGCTGGCCTTAACTGTGAAGGAATCAAAATAGGGAAAAGAAATACTGAAGAACTGGATGACTATAATAAGATCACCTTCTACAGGAGTTGTTTACGAAATCCTCAGGGTATCATGAGGGGATTTCAAGTTGGATGCTTGTCTTTGATTCCACGATTGATTGCATTCATCATAGTATGGATTTTGACTCCAAGAGGACATAATCATGCGGTACTTCATGAGGAGGATCTCATTCTTATGTATTGCATCATTAACAGAGTTAAAGTTAATTGGGCCTATGTTATTGGAGAACAAATGGAGAAAGCAAAGAGGTTGGTTGATTACAGACTTCCCTATGTAGTGTTGATTTCAAAGTTCATTCAAAATTTTCAGATACCACTTGAGGGGGAATCAGTAGAACCTGTGAAACAGAACTATGAAGTATCTAAATCAACTCTCCACAAGATTGGTTTAACTCAAGATAACAATGGCCAGTGGGTATCACAAGGGGATGTAGAAAATGAAGAACAAAAAACTAAAGGAGCTGTTGCTGAAGGTGTTGGAATGGCAGGAAATAATACTACTATGGGTGAAGCTGTAACAAGATCTGACTTTTCAAGAATTGAGCAAATAGTAATTGACAAGTTGGATCACTTGACAAATGAGCAAAGAAATAACCATGAATTTTACATAGCTCGTTTTCAACACCTGGATCTTCAAATTGAAGGTGTGCAAGATCAGCTGGCTACCATGGTTGCATGGAATGAGCCTCACGAGTGACTATTTTCTCGCATTTGATGAATACATAGGGGGAGAATTGGGAGTGTGTGAGGAGGATAGTTGTTACTGTTGTGTTGTGTTGTGTTGTTGTTGTTGGTGTTGTGTTTGGCTACTCTTTCATTTGAATTGATATTTGCATTCTACTTTTAGTTTAAGTCTTGTTGTTGTATGAGTTAATGTGTTCTGTTTTAGGTTTATCTAGCTATAGGCTAATATGTTGCTTCATTAGGTTCTAGAGGTTCAGTTAATGTTGCAATTGTTGTATTTCTGTGATATAGCTGCTGTTTTGCTATCAGATGTGTGCTAAAATTGTGCTTCATTTGTCATCCTGTAATAGCAAAAAATAATGAAAGCAGCCTATGTTTTTATGTTGAGCAAATCTACAAATTGGTGCTATGAAACTATCTATTTTCATAAGTTTATTTTTGTGTAGAAAAAGCAGGATACCACTCACACACTCAGTTGTCTTCATCAAATAGGGGGAGATTGTTAGTACTCTCACAATACTATGAATTTGATTAAGCCAAGCAAGCCAAAGCAAGCAAGCCAGCAATCAAGCAAGCAATTGGTAGTCTTAGGCTTTGGTCTAGTATGAGTGAGTGTGAGTATGATTGACAAAGAACCTATGCATAGTTGAGGAGAAGTCCATAAGCACGTGGTCTAAAGTGATTAAAATTAGCCAAAGTACATAAACTAAGCATTTGATATAAATTGTTTTGAAAAACACTGCAATGGACAAAAATAAGTCGATTTCAGGCTAAGCGAAATCAACTTATTCGTGTCCTGGACAGAATTGAATTAACTGTCACTTTCAAAAACAGTCTTGGGCTTTTCTCTTATAAATATAGAAATTTTTCTAACGTGCGCCTAAGAGATACGAAATTGAGAATCAATTGAAAGATCACTGAAAAAAAAATCACTTTGAGAAATTAGGGATTTCTTGATCAAATTGATTGGGGTTTTTTCTTGAAGAATCACTCTTAACCACGGTACTGTGCTATTGGATTTCTTCAAGACCGTGCAAAGGCCTTTTCTATTGCACCAATCAGGGAGTTTTTCTCAATCTTTATTGATCCTATTTGAGTCAAGATTTGCATTGATTCATTGTAATTTTATGAAATTCATGGAAAATTGTATTGGTTTTGGACTATAGGAGTTAGGCTGTTGTGTTTGCTGAATTGAGTGGGACTGAGGGGAGTAGTATATCAATTTAGTGGGTTTCGTGATTCTTATAGGGAGTAGGAATCGTTTCATTGATTGTAATTGTACAATTGATTGATTTAGTGGAACTTTCTTTGCTTGAGGGACAAAAAAGACTGGACGTAGCCCTTGAGGAAGGGTGAACCAGTATAAAATTGATTGTGTCTCTTTTTCTTGACCCTTCTCTCGTAATCTCGATATGTTCTTGCGCTACCCACTATAATTAATTGACAATTGATTTGGTTCTGGTTAATTTGCTAAAAAAATGGATAATCTACTATATTTCATATATGTTCTAATTCAAAACAAATATGATTTGGAAGTTGTTCAGTGTTGTTTGATATCTGTGTTTCTGTACACTTGAAGTTTTATTACTGCAGCACAGTTCTTGACATTCTTACTTTAAGAATTGCATTTAGTTCATTGTGCGTATCATCAAACTTTGATTTGAATTCTTGTATTAATTCTTGTGTATTGGTGTATATGTGATTAATTCATTTATTGGAAATTTGAAATCCAATCTGTTTTATGAAAATTCTTCAATTTGTAATTGCCTTTAATCAAATCTGGTTTAACATAAATTTTCTGCATCATCTAGTCTTAAACTCGTGTGTTACAGTTTTTCAAATTGGCACTTTATATTGTTCATTTAAGTAGATGCATCAGCTAGTTTGATTGAGTAATTCTTGGCTATGTTGAAAATTTCACATTGATTGTGTATATTGATCTCCGTCTCATATTGGTGTTGCTAGTGATATATATACCTAGTTTTTATTGCAGTTTGGCTAAATTGATATTTATAAAATCTTGGTGATATCAATCTTTATTTAGCATTATTAGTAGCCATATGAGATATAGTTTTGATTAATTGATACATAGATAGTAATTGGGTGTGATTTAATTCTTTGTTGGATAGTATACTGGACATTGTAGGTGCACTGTTTTACCTTAATTCACTACTCTGAGTTAATATTGTCTTGCTGGCATTCTTTATTGTGTGCAGTATTACTTTTTCTCTCTGCCAGAAAAATAAATCGGTTTATTCGTGCTTGAATAGATTTATTTTACTACTACACCTTACATCTCTTATCATTGAGATTCATTAAAGGTTTTCTATTTGCGAAAAACGTTTTCAGTGCTTTAAACAGAAAAATCTTTTAAAGTTCAATTCACCCCCTCTTGAACTGAGTCAAATACATTTTCAAATGTACTAGGTGCCTCTCTCACAAATCTAACCTCTGATGTGGGCACAGGCACCTTGGCATCTGCCTGTCTAACTTCATCGACAACTACCCTAGAAAAATCTTCTCCAAGTGAAACTGTATGAAGCGTCAAATATGCGACAAACACTCTCCCAGTTGTCACCAATCAAGGAGGGTCTCTCAACCACTTCTCATTTGCACGTGGGTCGTTGTCTTCAACAACATTTTGTGTTTAATCTATGTAAGGAAAAGCATCATCAATATTGTTCAAAATATACAAGTGTGCTTGAAGTACCTGTTGTTGATCTTTTCGAACTATCCTCATACCTTGTGTACCTTTGCCTTCATGCCTTTCTTCATACCGAGACCTCGGTACGCCATAGTATCTACTTCTGACATATACCTGGTACAAAACTTAATTGCTTCATCTGCAATATATCTCTCAACAATAAATGCTTCTGGTCGATATGGATTCTTCACATACCCTTTGAATATCTTCATGCATCTCTCAATTGGGTACATCCATAGTAAAAACACAACACGTATTCCGATTTCGCTCACCAGATGAACAATTAAATGGACATGAGATCAAAAAATGACGGAGGAAAATACATCTCTAGTTGACACAAGAGAATGATAGCTTCATTTTTTAAGTCATCCAACCTAGTATGATCAATTACTTTCTTACAAATAGCATTGAAGAATAGACAAAGACAAGTGATGACTTGTCTAACACTTTTTGGAAGAATTCCGCGAATAGTCACTAGGAGAAGGTCTTGCATCAGAACATGACAATCATGAGATTTTAAGCTAATAAGTTTCAAATCTTCCATTGAGACGAGGTTTTCGATATTTGAAGAATATCCTTGTGGTACTTTAACTCCTTGCAAACACTCTTAGAAACTGGTCATTTCAGATTTTGACAAAGTATGACATGTTGGTGGCAAGTACGTTTATTTACCATGAGGTTAGGGCTGTAACTCAAACCGAACACCCATCTCAACCAGATCCTTACAAGCATTTATTACATCCTTTGTTTTTCCTTTAATATTTAGCAATGTCCCAATTATATTATCACAAACAATCTTTTCCACATGCATTACATCTATACAATGTCTAACATTTAACTTCGACCAATATGGAAGTTCAAAGAATATCGATTTCTTCTTCCATATGCTTTTCACACCACTATGCTTGACATTTTTCCCATAAATGACTTCGACGTAGCTCATTCGGTTATACACTTTGTCACCAGTTAAGGGTGGAGGTGTAGTTCTATATTCCTGACAACCATTAAAAGCTTTCTTCAACCTACAATAAGGGTGATTACGTTTCAAAAATTTTCGACGGCCAATGTAACATGTCTTCCTCCCATATTTTAGCTTATGGTAACTTGTGTTCTCTTCACATATCAGGCAAGCATGATGTCCTTTGACACTATAACCACTCAGATTTCCATATGTTGGAAAATCATTAATCGTGTAAAATAACAATGCTCGTAAATTGAAATTAACCTTTTTATATGCATCAAAAAACCTCGACGCCATCATTCCATAACAATCTCAAGTCCTCTATCAAAGGACATAGATAAATATCTATCTCATTTCCCGATTGTCTTAGTCCTGATATCATTATAGACAACATTATATTTTCTCTTCATGCACAACCAATATGGCAAATTATAAATAATTAGCAAAACAAGCCATGAACTATGTTTGCTATTTAAATTATCATACGGATTCATTCCATCAGTTGAAAGAACTAGTCTAAAATTTCTTGGATCACTTCCAAACTCAAGATACAAAGAGTCGATTTTCTTCCATTGTGGTGAATCGGCAGCATTTCGTAACAACCCATCACATTTTCTTCCATTTGCATGTCATGTCAAGTTCTTTGCATCGTTAACATTGGCGAAAAAATGTATTAATCGTGGTATAATTGGAAGATACCACAATACCTTCGCAGGAGGACCCTTTCTCATGTCATCTTCATCCCTGTCATCATCCTTTATTTTTTATCTTGATACCCCGCATCTGGAACTCTTATGTAATCCTTTGAATTCTTTTCTATACAATATATAATCATTTGGACAAGCATGTATTTTTCAGTACTCCATACCCATTGGACACAATATCTTCTTGGTCTCGTAGTGACTGGTCGACAATGTATTACCTTGAGGAAGTATTTCATGCAAAAATTCAAGCAATTCAGTAAAGCTTCTATCAGTCCACCCATTTCTTGCCTTCATATTAAATAATCATAATACTTTGACAAATGTGAAAAACTTAAGCAACTGGCATACAATTATGTTAATGAATCATCTTTCAATGAATCATACACATGGGTCTGGTGGAAACTCTCTTCTCCAATATCACAAATCATGTCTTCCATACAATCTTCAGAATATATACTAGAATGTTCACACTGATTTGTCTTAGATACATAAGGTAAGTCTAGAACTTCACCATGCCAAGTCCACGTTGTATAGTTCTTCAAGAAACCATTGCGAAGAACATGCTCTCGTATCAACTCAATGTCTAGTCTTTTTCCATTCACACAATTCACACAGGGATAGTAATGTCTTTCATTTATTCCTGCTCCATTCCATTCAGCAAATTCTAAAAAATCTTCAACACCTTTCTCATACATGTCACTGATTCGACTTGTATTTATCCAACTTCGATCCATCACTACGTTTAGTGAAAGATTTTCATACACATTACTCAATGACCAAATTAAATATAAATTGTCGGGGATCGAACATCTCCGGACTTGGTACCCAAACGCGTTTCTTATATATCAAACTATACACAAAGAACATTTTAATACAGACAAACATTCCAATCTTACAAGCATTACAGACAAACATTCCAATCATACAAGAATGTCTAAATAAAATACAAATTGTTGGGGATCGAACATCCCCAGACTCAGTGCCCATATGCGCAACATATATCAACACACACAAAAACCATTCAAATTCAGACAAGCATTCCAATAATAAAGATACAACATTTCAAAGATGATAAAGAAAACATATCTCTTGTAAAACAGTGGTGACGCCAGGCACAAAGAATGAAAACACACATGATGAAGCTAAACCAACACGTGCAAAACCATAAAATGCAAACATAAAGTCAATAAAAAACGGCAGCAAACGAAAATGGAGCACAAACGAATTATAAACATGTGAAAGGAAGAAGCGAAAGCTTGAAATGAAAATGGTACCTTGAATGGAGTTGGAAACGAAAATATGCACTATCCAAACGAAGCTCTAACGAAAATGAAGGTGGAACGTCAACTAAAGATGAGGAATAGTGAGAAACAGTGCTCGAAATCGTTTCTAGAACAGTAAAAGCACACGCATGCAGTGGAGGAAGAAGAAAAAGTGTAAGTAAAAAGGCACGGGGAGTGATAAAAAAGGTATATCACTTCAGTTATTATCCCTGAACCGACGTGATATATCCTACACCCCAAATTTTTAACTTTGACGTCATATCACGTCAATTGTGGGGAAATAACCAACGTGATATTGAACCCTAATTTATGAAATTTTTTACTCGTATTTTCAGGCCTATATATGACGCCGGTTTACATCCCAAACCGACGTGGAATTGGCATATATCACGTCAATCGACGTGATATATCAAGCACCAAATTTTCATTTTAAAGTTTTGAATTTTTATTTTTACTGTCTTTTCTATGACGGTTTTGGATGTAAGTGACGTCAAATATGTAACTCTACGTCGATTTATGTGGAACTGACATGATATATCTTCAATTATTTAGAAAAATACCACCACGTTTTTGGCTACGTCGGTTTGCCTTTAAATGTTCCTTATACGCTGACGTAGAATAATGTTTTTCTTCTAGTGTGTGTATGTATTAAAGCATATCACGTTTATATTAGTTAAAATTAGAATAAATATAAAATTTTATATTTTAAATTAGTTAGAACAACAATTTATATATGTTATGTTTTAAATATATTATTATATTCTTGAATTTCTAAAAAAAATGGAGAACTATTTTTAAAAAAAGTTTGTATCTAAATCTATAAAAATGGTAATATCAATTAAACTAGTTTTTAATGTGTTTCAACCCGGAATCATTTTAAGCAACTTTCATTTTTAACGCACTTTAATTTGTACTTTCAATAAAAAGTTATAACCATTTGAAGTTTTTTGTCACTAAATATTAACAACTCAAAATCTATGATAATTTTACTCAATGCAAGGACTCTGCTATCAAATATACACTAAAAGAAATTATCATTACAAAATTTCAATCAAAAACAAGTTACTAACTATTTTTAATCAATTTTACAAAATCACTAACCTATTGTAAAGAAAAGTGGCAAGTGACAAGGAACAAGAAGTGGAACCAAACTACGTTCATGGTGGAGATCGAGGCACATGACTATTTTACATCACATCTGTATGCAGTGGAAAGGTGCAAGCCAAGTAAAATCGCTGCTACGAAAGGAGACACTGAGCTTCAGTAGTAACAGTGATGACAGGATTGGAGAAGATAACACTTAAAAAAGAAATCATTGTCGATGGCAATGTGGAACGCTGTCAAACTTGGGGCGGCTTAGGGCGGTGGGTGTCGACGCTGATAAAGACACTAGTAAACAAAGAAAAATACAAATTGCGAAAGAAAAACGATAAAGAAGACACTAGTAAATAAAGATAAAAAAACGAATTACAAAAGAAAAATAATAAAAATGACCCAAAACTAAAATATGATATTTGATTTTGAAACACTATATTAGTTGTTTAAATAATCGATATAATTGAATATGAAATTATATCGATTCAACATATAACCAATGTAGTTGAGAACTTGCGTAAGATCATACATTGCTTCACCAAATAACCACGGATGTAATAGATATACAATTTATTACAACATTACCACTATAATTTATTACAACGATTTTTATAAAATCCATTTTAATTATAAAAAGTGAGTTTTGTACCGCTGACTTCTCATATATGTAAGAATGATAAAAATAATACAATTTTTCGTATTTGTAAGAAAAATTAATGAAAAAGGTATAAATCTCAAAACTTAAAATATTAGAACTTAATATTTAAGTTAGCTCAATAAATATTTAAGTAGATCTGATCTGAAATAAATATAAGTGTGTGAGAAAAAATGTACAATAAAAGGAGAGGAAGGATGGTGAGGGAAAGGAATGGTGGCGGGAGAGAAAAGGACATAATGGATGGCACTTGAGAGGAATAGAACACGCAACACGTTTATCAGAAGAAGAAAAATGTTAGTGATTAATGGCAAGACTGACAGGAAGGAAACTAGGAAAGTGAAGTTGAGACAAAATAAATGAGAAGAGTTTTTGGTGTAAATTTGTTAGGAAGTGAATGAATTGAAAAAGATGAATTGATTGTTATGTTTGTTAAAAAATTATATATCATATTTATAACCAAATTATATAAGTTGTACGAGATTCTATATTATATTTATAATAAATTATATAACTAGTACGAAGAATTAATGTAGTATTTATTTGTTATATAGATTACAAAAGACAAGTAATATAGAAAATGATGTCAATGTTTATAAAATTAACTGATATCATGTTAGTAACATTTAAAATATTAAAGAATTATAACTATATTTTAACTATTAAATTTGATCATCAGCTATATTTTTGTAGTGATACACTTCTTCAAAATATATTTTAATTTATATAAAAACTAATTTTAGTTTATAAAGTAATTTATTTTACTTTTAAAAATTTAAATTTTACCACTAATTAATACGTAGCTAATCAAATATCCATTTGTGTATTTTTAATTTTGTATTTGGTAAAAGAGAATTAAATGAATGTAGAGCGCAGTTTTAGGAAAATATATGTCAATTATTCATTTATTTATTTTGATGTTTTCAATTACTATTATTAATATTATTTCCTTTCTTATCTATTTTTTCATTTCTTTAGTACGAAGTAATTATCTTTATTACCAACCCCGAAAACTTCATTCACGGTCAAATCTTTTTCTTTCTATCACATTATTTAATTATGCTCACTTCTTCTATACTTTTAACAAATTATACTTGGTATCCCTCTTTTATTTAACCTTACAAAAATTCTCTAATTATTTTTTATGAATAGCATTGGATACTCTTCCATTCCATCAGAACATTACTTGCTAATCAACTAGTATTTTTAAAATTACATCCAACCCCTTAAGTTAATTTTATTAACATACTTATATAAATACAAACATACAAGGTTCCTTTGTTAAATTTACCTTTTATTAACTTTATTTTTTGGGTGAAATTTCTTTCTATTTTGAAATTTTGAAAGACTTGGAAGAGTCCAAAAAAGATGGATCTACTAGTACTAGCACAAGTGTAGGTAGATCTACCATAAATTCATCACTTGGGGGCTATTATTAGTCCTCACATTTTAGTATTTGACCTACTCACTTCTATTCTAATGGGCTCCATTCTATTGAATTCTCTTCCCATAAATAACCACAAGCCTTTGCATTTCAGTCAAATGGTAAATTTAGAAGCAACATAGGAGTCAGATTAGGGGTCAGAACTCAGAAGATCCTCTGCACTTTACCAATTGTAAATTTCTCGAACAATGCAAAATCACCGACTCTGTACCTCAATTCTTTATCAAATAGAATTTCCAGAAGAAAAAAAAATTGTTATAGAATTATTTTTCTTGTAGAACGAAAACTAGAAAAATAGAAATGAAAATTAAGGAGAATTATATAGTGTAATTCAGCAAAGCAAGAACCTCGAGAAAGGTAGGTAGCTTTTAATTTTTGGGCACCACCTATGAAGAAAAATCATTGAAGATACGATGTGGTTGGAGTTGAACTAAGATTGTAGGGTAGTAACGCACTTCTTCGTTACATTCATAGTTTGGTTTTGGTGCAGTGCTCTATCCACTAGGTCTCAACATTTTTCTATTAGTGGTCGTACATGTCTGAATTTTGGGATGGAAAAGTTATTCCACTAACTATTGTTATCTTAATAAACTTTTTCTAGAATTAAATTAAAAGTTATATTTAAATTTCTAATTTTATTTCTTACATGATCAAGGTTTATTAAAATTTAATGGTAAATTGGACAAAACCATAATCTGTTATAAAAAGAATTATTAAAATTATACACAAGTTTTTTACTAAAGGTGCAATATATTTATTTTGTTTATTTGAAATTGAAATGAATTAAATTTGAATAGTGAACTTGTTCCACCACTCAAATAATTTGTAAAACTTGATGAATTAAATGGTTCTTTGGGGGTCGTTTCAGATGAGAATTGAGAAAGAAAAGGTTATATATATTAAGCTTTTGATCCGCAGATTATGCATGAATAAGTGGGGCATTTACTTTGAATTCACACTGAAGAATAAAATAAACACAAGAGAATCATCAAAATATGCGATCTCAGATTTCAATAGTTCGTAACGGTGAACACGACAATATAAGGTGTGATTAGGTATAACAGTATCATTTTAAAATAATATTCTTTGCTAATTAATTGTAATTTCGTTCTGACATTCTTTTTCTATTAATTTTCTGATTAATTTTCTGATCCCAACTAGTATGGATCTTTGACCTTCACAGTGGATTCGGCATGAAAACTAATTCTTTTCACAGCACCAATAATTAAAATTGTTATGTAAAGTTATACTGAAGATATATTAATTAAAATAACCTGAAACTCAGTGCTAAGTTTTTATTTTTTATTGGTAAACAAATTGAGCGTTAAATTGTTAAATTATACAATATGAAAGTAGAAAAGAGGAAAGTTTAAAAGCTTTACTACAACTGCTTTATATATAGGTGGCGTTGTTATTTATATTTCTTGAGTGTTCAAAAAGGCTATTAAATTATCATATTTGTCTAAAAACACCTATTCTACTGTCTTTGCATTTTTAAAATGTATTTTACATGTTTCTACTTATTTGTTTAATTAAATATTTTAAACGTTTCTTTTTTTTTTTCAACATATCACTTTTTCTGAGACGATATTACATCTAATTTTATCTTTGATTTTGAAATATTCACACAATACGTATTTTAAAGTAAATAGGTTTGTAGTCTATGCATTTTTAACAATATTATTCAAATTAGAATGTATATTTAGTTTCTTTTAAATTTAAGTATTTACTTAGTTTCGAAAGTTAAAAATCAAAATAATAAAAAAATTACGTACGGGTATGTCTACTAGTTGGTTAATTAAACCGATGATACTAAGTTAAAAGTTTATTAGTTAGTGACTTAACTAACCAAATAAATAATCATGATGAATGTGTTTAATATTTTTTTTGTTAATAATTTATTTTTTCACTTTATTCATTTTTTTATTAATTTAATATATTGTTAAATTATCCTAGTCTAGTCACAAAGTTAAATAAGGGTAATAAACTAACTTATATTAGTGGTATTTCTTTAGTTTTGATTTATGTTTAATTTACTTTTATTTATGTCTTTCACTAGTGTTAAATATGTTAATTATGGTGGTTGAAGTTTTCTTACTTTAACTCTTCCATTTTTTTCTATAGCTTAAGTGGTGGCTTAGGCCAGAAGAACTAACATCATATTTGATTTTTTTTTTCTTACTTCTTATTTCAATAATTATTTTATCACTTAATTTGTCATTTTATTGCTGGAGTGTCGAAGTTTTATAGTATTTTATAATTACAATTCATCACTTAAGTATTGCTTATTTCAGCGTTAATTTTTTGTAAGATTAGTTTGCATGTTTCAATTGAGTGAGATAAGAACACTCAAGTGACTACTTCTTATTTTTTATTCTTTTTTTTTAATTTTGTTATAAAAAAAATGTAATTAAAATTCACATAAAGACATTAGTGTGAAATACATTTCCAATATCGAAATACTATAACGGTTTAAGGAGAACCATTGTAACTAAAAATATAATGACATTTTTGAAGCAAAATGGATGTTTACTATATTAGTTGTGTTATAACTGGTGTAAAATAGATGGTGTAATATTTAATATTATTTTGCGCATTTCAATTAGATTTTTTAAAAAATTTACTATGTCAACAGAAGATATTTTTTCTGCATAATTCTTTAACTTCAAGATACACTTGCTTGTTCATCTTTTGAAAGAAATTAGATTGTGTGGGATGATTTATATAAGATGGATGTATTTAAAATGGTTTGTAAAGAATAAATATTATTCAAAAGTTTGTATTCTTCAAAAAGATACATTACAAAATAAACTATTGAGTTTTATTTGGAGTATATATATAAAAATGGACTCATAATGTCTTTATATATATCACCTGGTAATAAGTGAATATATATATATATATATATATATATATATATATATATATATATATATATATATATATATATATATATATATATATATATATATATATTTTTTTTTGTATATTATTTTTTTATTTTTATTTTATATATTTT
>Ga0099825_1007482_pt1 | contig 13273 bp, 3 predicted proteins | sample SiratroredBW_FD_76838 | JGI IMG/M metagenome (GOLD analysis project Ga0099825, IMG submission 76838) | Root nodule microbial communities of legume samples collected from California, USA - Siratro red BW | ecosystem: Host-associated > Plants > Roots > Nodule | place: USA: California | collected... | reverse complement strand
AACGTGTACTCTACGTTTGTTGTTCACAGTTTCCTTTCCCTTTCTCTGGAAGACCTGCAAATGTGCTGCATACGCTCGGAACAATCCTTTTCATAAATTAGTTATACATTAATATCCTCTATTAATATAGTACTAAAAATATAAATTAAACATAAAACTTTATAAATTTTATTATCACATTAAATACATTTTTTTAAACGGTTTAGGGTATCAAAATATATTTTTGCACAATTTGCTTTGCTGAAAGATGGATTGTTTTCTTTCACAGTGTGACATGTCAATTTCTTTCTTTCTTTCTTGCCGACTGAGCAATAAATGATGTTCTTCCTCTGTCATACATTTCCGGAAGACTAGATAGAGACAATGGCTACAGAACCAACTTATTTGAATGAAATTACATATATTTCTCCTTTTAAAAGAGTAGTGGTTTATATTATTGACCTAAATTCGTTTTCAATCTTTGTTGTTATCCGTGTCTGCTACTTACACATTTTATCACTGCTCTCTATTTTCTTACACGAGGTAAAGTTGAATGAAAACCAGAATGAAAACAGATTTTTTTACTCTTCTATCTTCCTTTATATAAATTTAATATTATTACATGTTTTCTTAAAGAAATAAGTAAAAATTTATTACAACCATTTAATTTTATAAATTAAAATCGCTTTATTACCTTCTTTCACTTAATTCAATTAATAAAAGAATACTTAGTGATTCTTAAATACATGTTAAATAGTGACTATCAGGTCATATTGAAGAGATTTCTTTCTTTATCTACCTACCTATTTATCTTTCTATATATATAGCATTGTCTTGTTTTTAAAATTTGGATAATTTTATGAATAATAAAAGATGCTGGGGTTATTTTCAAACTTATTATGTTTATATAGTTAATTATATGATTAAGACATTGTCTCTATAACGTGTTTTCTCCAAACATTCCAATGATCTCTTTATTATAACACCCTTATAGCTACATCCTTCATACAATATTTTATAATATCACTTAACAAATATTTATAAAAGAAAAAAATATTTGAATTATATATATATATATATATATATAACCAAAGTTATAACTTATTCATAAAAAAAAAAAACTTATATACGAATTCTATTAATTTTATCTTCTGGATATGTATACCAAGTACTATTATAATAGCCTTCAAAAGAAAAAAAAAATAAAGAGCATATAATCAAACACAAAGTAATTTAACGCAAATAAATGATATAGAACAAGTCATATAACTATAAAATTACAAATCACTAAAATTTATTTATTTATTTAAGCATAAATTAATACATGAATTTAAGTATAAAATGAATATCTAATAAGATATATCAATTAAGGTCTTTTAAAAACTTATGTTGAATATGTTTTATAATTGACTCAATTCAAGACATTGATCTACAAATGACACAAAATCATGAATTGTGAGAACAAGTTAAAACATAATAAGAGAGAGTTGAATTATGTTTTAAAAATTTTTTGAAATCTTTTTGTAAAGCTTTATTTGATATGTACTAACATATAAAAATTATATTTGACAAACAATTTGTCAAGTAATTTTTTTAGGAGTGTCATCTTATGAAAATTGTCATAAATACTTTCAAAAATGTTTTTCAAAACTTATTTTTCACAAAACCCTCTTTTTAAGTTAGATGAAGATTAATAACATACAATTTAGATAGATAAAGAATAAGATGGATTTACTCAAATTGTTTTAATATTGCTTCATTTGTAAATAATATGCTACATCCAATTTTAATTGAGCTGGTTGAGTTTCACTAAGTAGATAAATGTTGCGAGATACAAATGAATATTATTTAGACCTTAGTCACTCTTTTGACTAAAGCAATTAAAGTATTATTTGAAACACAATCACTTTTAACTAAAAATTCTAGATATTTTTAGAAACTCAACTACCCTTAATTAGCTCACTAAATATTGTTTGGAACCCAATCAATTTTGACTAAGAATGTGTATTTTTTTGGAAAAAAGTTTCTCTCAACTTACTCTAAGTATTATTTGAAACATAACTACTTGTGACTGAAATTGAGTTTATTTGGACATCAACTACTTATGACTAAAATTAAGTATTTTTTGGCCAACACCCCCTATTTGTTAAACATCACTATTGTTTGGAAAACAATCATTCTTGACTAAGGGTCTAGTGAACAAAGAGAGTGATTTAAAAGTTCACAAAGGTTTGCTTACTAGAAATAAAGGTAACTTCTTATAATGAATACAAAGTTTAAAACACTCTACTAGTTTTCTATTAAGAAAGGAATAATGTTTTGTGAAGTTTTGGAAACAAAACACTTTGAGCAACGAAATTGACAATATTTTTATAGTTATTGATTTGTGTTTCTTTCTTTTAACTTGAAAGATTATTTTAAAATACAAAGTTAAAAAGAGTCGGGACAAATCCTTTTCCGTCAATTGAGAGACTTCACTTTAAGATTCAATCTTTAAGACTTCATCTATTCTTGGATGATTGTAGAGATGTATTAGATACACACCAAGCAAACATCAAATGTTTATATTTTCTTTAAGCAATATCATGATAACTGACATAACTTATGAAGCCTTAGTTGGAGAGCTTTCAACCTAACTGGAGTAAAGCATAAAACCATACAAGGTAGATAATCAGTGTTTTAGTGTGAACCAACTTTAGTGCGTCCTTCAAAATTTTGTTAACATTGACTTATGTTTTATAAGGTCTTTTTAGTAGATGTGAAGATGAAGATATTTTATTAAGACAATCATTTAAATTTACATTAAATATTGTAAGTTGAGATGTAAATATTTTAAAAAAAGGCAAGTTAAATATTATTTAAGAATCAAGAAATTGTTGTTTAAGTGACCTGACCTCACTTAAACAATATTTTCAGACAAAACAAGAGTTTTCTTTCTAAATGCATTAATTGTTTTGTAACATGTGATAAGTAAATTAAGTCACAATCAAATTATAATATTTGAGTTTACACGCTCTTATTAACTATAATTTTTGACTTAACTACGAATATTTGATCTAATTATTAATATAAAAAAATATGCTTACAAATTAAAAAAATTATTAAAAAAATTGTTACAAATTATATCAATTATTTAATATAAAAATTAGGTGAGTCAAAAGAGTTTAATTCTTTGTAAAATACTTAAAATATAACAAAATCAAATTTTAATCAATTCAACCATTCTAATAAATTTAAAAGATAATTTTTGACGTAATAAAAATACCGGTAAACAAATTCCAACTTACAACATACCAAAATCAAATTTTAATCAATTAACCATTTTAATAACTTCAAAATCCAAGAGAAGCACCAGTAAATAAATTCCAACTTAACATGAATTGAAATCAGAACTTGAAAAGAATAATAAAAAAGGAAAGAGAGAGTAGAAGCATTAAAAAGAAAGAAGAAAAAAAAAGAAAAAAATAACGGGCCTAAGCCCAAAGTCCTACAGTTATATACTAATAGCGGACAAAAGCTGTCTGCACCCCATCTTTTTTATCTGCACTCGTCATTGACTTGAAGTGACTAAAATACCCTCTATGTTTATACTTAAATAGTTTTTTTTCAGAGTCTATTTTTTAGAAAACATTTTCTGAAATTTATTTCTGAAAAACTTTTTCCATAACATAAATTTTATATTCTAAAATATTTTTTTATATAAGTTTTCTGAAAAATATAAAATTTATATTTTGGAAAATGTTTTCTATAAGTTTTATATTTAGAAAAATATTTTCTAAAATACTTATCCTAAAAAACATACTTCAGAATGTAAAATTTAGGTTCTAAAAAATATTTCTGAAAAATAACCATGAATTTGAAATAAAATATTAAGAGTTTTTTTTATATATATTTTCTGAAATTGAAGGGATGCAGTTTAAAAATGACGAGATAGAAGATTTTGCCTTGATAATAAATGAATAGTTCGGAAAATCTATGGATCATTATTGAGACGTTAATAGCTAAAAACGAACAGAAGTTCGGTTTACCACTTTAGCTATGATTAAACTTTTTTTAGCAAAAAAAATATTTTAATAAAAAAACCACTTATTAACATTTTTACCTAAAAGTTTTTTTTTTCGAAACAAGTTTGAGGTGCTTGTAGAAAAAAAAATTATTTTTTGTTTTCTTAATATTCACTTTAAAAAGAAAAAAAAAAAACCCCTTTGTATCACTTGACATAGCCCTATCAAATATGGAATTTCTTTGATGGCTTATTATTTTGACGAAAATTAACAGAGTTTTGTCATGGTTATCATTTATGAGCACGGAGACACACTTTTTAAACAATACTGTGAAGGAGATTTCTTCAAGTTTGTCTTCTCTTGTCCCATAGATCAGGATGGAACACTAACTCTAAATTAATAATTCTAAAAAATAAGATATTAATATATAAGAATAAGATATTAGTAATTCTAAAAAACTATAATTTATATTTTGTCGCTAATCCAATGTACATAACAGTATCAACACAATTATTCTGATAAGAAATAGCTAAATTAAAATACTGTAATGGTACAGTGAGATGTCTATTTCATAGTAAAATACTCAAAATGTTGCTATCAATCACATTATATTTCTTCAAAATAAAATTACAAATTAGAAAGAAAATACACTAAAGCATGACAGTTAAAGGAAAACGGCAAGAAAATAGGAATGTAAAGTTTAATTATATGATTTAACTGAAACATAGTTATTTGAAATACAAAAAATAACAATAGTAAATTATTGCATGAAAAAGTAAAAACAATACACATAATATCCTATTTATATTAAGTAACAAATGTATTACTTAATTAAATCATAAACTAAGAAGACTATATGCTGACAGCATTACCCAATCATTCATTACAACAGTTAAGTAGTTATTCAAATTAGTAATATAACTTCATTCATTGAAATCCTTCTATATTTTATAAATAGAAATATCCACTGAATATGGTGTAGAAAATGAACATTAATCAATGCTAACCATTTATATCAACTACTTTGTCTTTAATTGAAGTAATTTTACATTAATATTATATCACATTTTAACACTAACTACTTTCTTTATCATCTTCAACATTATTTACAACTTACTAAAAATCAATATATATATATATATATATCAAATTAATCTAAATAATTTATGAAATTAATGCAATGGAGTGAAAAGTTGCAGATCACAATTAAGATGGGTGAAATGGTAAAACAAAGTAAAGGTCTCTAGCCCCTGTAGCGGACAGTGACACTTTTTAACAGGAGGAAGTGAAGTTGCCGTTGGCGGTCCGGTGCGTGTGTTTTGGGTTTTGTTTTGTTAGTTCATCCTCTCACCCAACCACACACTTACCTTTTTTTTACTGTGTTATTCTCTTTTTTCAATCCTTCACTTCACTCTCATCTTTTCCCCTGCTTTTCCTAACTTCATCTGCTTATGCATTCCATTCCGATTCCGATTCCCACTCTCCTCCGATTCATGCATTTTAACGCTGCTTAAGCGCGATTCTTCACTACGACACCGTTTTTTTCTTCTAGGGTTTCACTTAATCACTTCCATGGCTATCAGAGGCGTGGATTTCAAGTGGTTCGTTCTCTCACTATTGTTCGATTCAATTCCAAGATCGCTTCTGTTTTTTCCCAATTCTGATTCAATGTAACTCCTTCCTCGCAGGTACGATGGCTTTTTTTTGTCCATGCTCGCCACCAGTGTGTATCCTTTCGCAATTCACTTTCTCGATTTACCTAATTTTTGCTGCTGTTCTGCATTTTCATTTGCCTCGTCGTTCTTTCTAACTTGAGCTCAATCAGTGTTGTCATAAATACTAAAAATAAACCGAAATTTATGATACTCAGATTATGCATTCCGGCTTAAAAGTCAATCAGATGGTTTGTAGTGTATGTATTCTTTAACCTCTCTACTTGTAGAGTTATTGTCGCAATTAATTGGAAGCGGTATCATTCTTGTACCTATCCGTTGCACATATGGATTGTGGTGAGGTTTCCTTTTAAAATCCCCGTGTTTCTATTTTTGTTTCATATGATGAGGTTGTTCATTAGTGACCCCTTTCCTTTCTTTCATTCGTGTTCAGGTCGACTACACTACTGTGTTTGTTTTCCGGCTCTTGATGTTTGTTGATAACGGGCTTGCTGCTGGAATGGGTTTGTAAGGCCTTCCATCCATAAACACTAATGCCACTATTGACTATTTAATACAAATCCATAGGCTGTTTTCTTCCATCTACATTGGTTGATTGCGCTAATGTACTTTTTGAAATTAGAGTGTGATGGATAAGGCTTGGTATTTCACCATTCTTATATGTTTCTTTTAGTCTGTCTAATTTAAATTTAGTCTTATTTAAGTGTGCAATAACATCACACCATCAAATACACTTTATTGGTTGAAATTTATTAAAACTCACGAAATAATGCTGGTTCACTCCTTAATTAATGAGTTTATCCGAACTTTTGTGATTTCCAATAAATTCTAGTTAATAATTAATAATGCATTGGAAGTATTGTTAGAACCTTGTAACTTAAAATACTTGTACACATGTTGATTGCCAACTTACAGAGTGTGGATGTTGTTGATGAAATCAATCCATGCAACTAATGTGCTCGTGACTATGTAGCATCAACACTGCTTGTTGAGGGTGTAGCCAAGTGTCGTGTTTGACATGTGTCCAACACCAAATCACGTTGGACACCACACAAATCAATGGCAAGTGTTGAACAAACCATTCTGGTTTTGTAGTAAAAACGACGTTTCTTGGCTTTGACATGTTAAGGACGAGGCTGGATAAAACTTTAACACCTTGCAGACATTTTCATTTGGCTTGAAATGAAAATGAACACGACTGGTACCAAAATTTTTAACTTTAGTAAAATTCAAACAAGTTTAACTTTTCAAAATAGTAAAATAGTTTTAGTTAGGCTGAGAAAACTTAGAAAGCTTCCTGCATATGCAATAAACACAAATATCCTGATTTTTGGTCATAGATAGAGGGATAGAAGGTCAAAAACAGTTCAGTAGGCCACCATCTTGTTTTATAATGTTCTTTTGTAAAGAGAGTGTTCAAACTGTGTAATGATGTCTCATAGTATTATTTCGTGAGACTCTCAAACTCGTTATCATAGGGAAATGTAATACATTGCACTTTGATTTTCATTATATATATATATATATATCAGCATCTTACATTTAGAGTTAACTGTGTCTACATGTCTGTCTGCTTCATTGGCTCGTGTTTCCATCATTGTACGAGTAGCTATGATTTTAACATGAGAAATTTGTTGAGGCAGACTACTTTCCCGAATCACACAGTAACTTCAATGGGTGGCATGGCTCAAGTTTTGAAGTTAAAATAGTGCTATGGAACACAAGGACTTAAAAAGTTTATGAGTGGAAAAGTATTAATGTCCTGTGGTTTTATGAAAGTTTATTTTAATGTGTCGTGGAAAATGAAGTTTCTTGGGTTTGTTTTCCACTTAATTTCTCATGGGATTTTTATTTCAATGAGTTTGTTTGGTTGAGCTTCTTTATAATGATTTATAGAAGAAAAAAAAATGAAATTGACTTCTAAAAGGTTAAAATTAGCTTATGCTAAAGTTAAAATGAAAATCTGGAGGAACTATATGCAAGTTTCTAAATTTGACTTATGCATAAGCTACTTTTAAGTTTTAATTTAAGGAAAAGTCAATTTTATGTTCTTATTTTTCTCTTGTAGAAGTCACTATGGAGAAACTCGTCCAACCAAGTGTCGCATTCCCAAAAATTTCATTCTCAAGAATATTATGACCAGGAATGTTTTTCCTGGGTACATTTAAAAAATACATTTGATTAAACTTAATATTTTAGGAATAATTTTAACATTCAAAATTAAGAGTGGAAATATAATTTATAACTGACTTAGCAAATAACATCCCATGTTCCTAACTTTCTTATCCCTCTCTGTAGTAGTAAAAAAAGTAAGAGGGAGGTATTGTTACTTTCCCAGTTATGAACATTACATGGGAATAAATTTTTAAAACTCATAACAAACATGAGAATATTACATTCCAAGTTCACATGCCAAAAATAAAATGTTAAACCTTGAAATTCAATATTATCAAAAGCAAAATTATTTTGATCATTTGCTTTTGTGTCTGACTTTGATTTCATGACATTATCAAACTCAACTAAAATGGTTCTGAATTTTTGTGTTGTATCTAAGAAATGAAGTCAAGTGATGTTTTGATTCATCAAATTTTGGTTCTAATTCCATTGCGCTGTTATGGCCCCTCCCCCTTGTATGTTTGTAGAGATTTTGGGCGGCAGCAGAGGTATGCTCGTTTCTGTGGAAGAGTAGTTGTCCTTTCAATCCTTGTGTTGCTTCTCTATCCATTTCTGTGGGCTTGGACTGTAATTGGTACCCTGTGGTTCAGCAGTGCAAAGAACTGTGTATGTTTTATTCTTGTTTAACCTTCCATGTATTCTTGTTAACAAGTTTATGATACATAATGCAAATAATACCTGCAGTTGCCGAAAAATGGTCAAAAATGGGGCTTTCTCATCTGGTTACTTTTTAGCTACTGTGGACTCCTTTGCATTGCTTGCATGTCTCTGGGAAAGGTAGTACTGTTCTATTGCTACTCTTCTCATTATAAGTTTTGATGGCTTGTTTTTGGGTGCAAAATCTTTTTGTTCTGCTTGTTCTGTTGCTACACTTCTGAACAACCCATCAACAGGAAATGGCTGAAAAATACTGTTCTCCTACATTGTTTCGTATTTAGGTTGGGCACTCTTCTCATTATGGTTTGTTTAACTCTTTGCAGTGGTTGACACGAAGACAAGCACATCTACTGCGTGCTCAACAGGGTATCCCTGTATCTGAATATGGGGTATGTTTTTCCCTTGCTCAGCATATGTTACTATGTTAGCTATGTCTGTTCTGCAGTTTGTTTGGCACCAAATATGAGTGTTTCTACATAGTCTCTGAATAACCTGGGAAAAATTTTCTGTGTTTTTCCTCTCTTCACGGAAAAGGAGTAAGGAAATATGTTTAAGTTTCTCATGAATTTGTAGTTGACACAATCGCTTATTTGTTAAGTTTGGAATAGCATGTAATCTGATATACCATTGAAGCTAACTCATCATCTGATGCAATCTTTTATAATAAAAGCCCTTGAGTGTAGGAGTCCATATTGCTTTGTTCTAATTTTAGTATTGTTTTTATTTTGTGAACCTTGTCATAATTTCGTTATGAAGTTACACTAATCTAGCATTTACATATGGGAAACTGTTTTGTGACATGTTTGATTATTTTGTTTTGTGCACATTTTCCAGATTATAAATTGAATAGTCATTTCTTTTACTATACAGCCTTATGGTTGGTTGTTCTGTTAATTATTCCTTTGTATATCAGTGTTCTTATTCTGACTTTTACCGAGACAGTCCTACTCTGGTAACAAAATTGCATGTAGTTGTAATATTCTCTTCCATTTCATAAGTATTTTTCTTTCCTTTTACCCTCCCAAAAATGTGTATCGGTAGGTGTCATGAATAGAGAATGAACACTAAGTATCCTCTACCTCTTTTGTGTGATTCCCAATTCCCAACAAAATCCTTATCTCACTATTACATGTTGCCATTTTGCTCAGTCAAAGATCAAAACTTCCAAGATGATCCCTCTTAACAACTTCGTTCAATGTGCTTTGATATCTCTACGTATCACAAGAGTAGAGATTATGCGAACCACTCTCCTCACCTGAGCTTCCAATGACCTTTATGTGTGTCCATACTACCTTAACCCATTTTCTATTATCTTTTTTGTGTGGCTACTCGTCCGTCTTAACATATTATTTTGTGCTACATTTTTTCTTTTTTCTCGTCTCTTTAAAGTCCAAAATTCGCTATATTAAGAGTATAGTCAGATGTATAGCAATACAAGTAAAACTTGCCTGAGTGATATGTATTTTACAATCACAAATAGCCCTCATTGCCTTTCTCCATTGTATTTGTCTAAGTTGTGTCCTGTCTCTGACATTCTTATTATTTTGCGCATCATTTTGCAGTGTTGATCCTAGATATTTATACTTAGAAACATTGGTATGACATCTCCAAATATTTCTTCCAAATTATATTCCTCTCAACTCTAGCTAAATTTGCAATGCATATACTTTGTCTTACTCCCATGTTACGTATAAATCTTTTGTTTTGAAATTTGTCTCTAAAGCTCAAGTTTAAAGTAACCAATTCCCTTTATTTCATCATTCAAAAATTTATCATCTGCATTCCAATAATAATAGTTACCCTACTCATACTGATGGCTTCTTTCTAGAAGCAATGCAACTCTTCTATTTCTATCTCTTATTTCAAAGATTTGTATATACTGGGTTGATTGAATGTGAGTTGGAATAATATTCTTAGCAGTCTAAACGTATATTCGTTTCTCTTTGATTGTCCATACTTTACAATTATTAGATGGTAAAAATTGCTCTTTTCTTTTTGTTAGGTTCTGGTTGACATGGTCCGAGTGCCTGATTGGGCATTTGAAGCTGCTGGTCAAGAAACAAGGGGCATGGTACAAGATGCTGCGGCATATCATCCAGGACTTTACCTAACTCCAGCTCAGGTAGTTTCAACTGATGTTTATAGTCTTATTGATTTCATTCTTTTACTGTCGATTTGCCGCATTTTTGTCAATGGAATATATGGCTTCAATTTTCGAATATTAGCCTCTTATCAATCTCTTCTATGTTTTTGGACAATGTGTTTGTTATTACTGTGTCTATATGTATTGTTAGGGATCCCCTTTCACAGCATGCAAAAAATGGGAAATAGAGAAGAAAAGAGAACAGAATTTGGAAATCAGTACCCAATTATGGTATTCTCAGTATTATTGATGAAGGACATACAACACTTACACAAGGAGCTTATCTCCTTCAACACAGGACAACCGTTCCTGTTTACAAAAGAATCAAGAATCCTCCTCCCCCTCTTATCACAACAGTATATTTATTCCTTTGCCTGACTGTTCCAAAAAACTCCCTAAGTGTAATAACAACCCAATCTATTAGACTTCCTCCCTCAATTACACTTACGAGCTTTCTTTCTTCTCTGATACACTAACAGGGTTTTAGGCCCAACATCTTCCTTCCTAGCATTTATCTCTTACTGAAATTCTTTTGGTATATTTATTGTTAGTTTGACTACTGAGAATTAGATTTCTTGTCTGGATTGGGTGCAGAGAGAAGCAGTTGAAGCTTTAATTCAGGAACTCCCAAAGTTCAGGTTAAAGGCTGTTCCTACTGATTGCAGTGAATGTCCCATCTGCTTAGAAGAGTTCCATGTAGGGAATGAGGTATAATTTTTCCCAATCAAGGGTGGCAAGAAGGTCATAGCTTGTGCTGCTTGCTATCCATTACTGCAAAATGCTCTTCTTTTCTAGCCTCTTGAATGCTTGGATCCTTACATTTTTTGATAAAGTTGAGATGCAAAGTGTTGTAAAGAACAACTGAAAATGAGTTTCAAACTTACTTTAATGCAGGTTCGAGGCTTGCCTTGTGCTCACAATTTTCATGTTGAATGCATTGATGAGTGGCTTAGGCTGAATGTGAAATGTCCTCGGTGCCGTTGCTCAGTATTCCCAAACCTTGATCTTAGTGCACTGTCCAATCTCCCTGTTGAGCCTGAGCGATCTTCTGCAAGTGTAGTGACAACAACCAGTTATGTGAGAGGCCAACCATCTAGTCAAAGTTACCGGTTAAGATTGCAGGGTCTTCTGCGTCCAGTCCGTGCTGAAATTGCTGGCCCTGTTGGTGACATAGATAATGCGTTGGAAAATGCTGAGAACGGTTTTGTATCAATAGTGACTCACAATGCATCATCTGGAGACCACGTCTCTTCTGTCGAATGCGTGCCTGTCACTGTGAGACTTTCCTCTGCACAAAGTTAGGTTACATTGCTTTTGAATCTCTGTTATATTTCTAACCCGTTCTAGAGAAGTTGAAGAATGCATATCCACGTCTGGTCCGTGTTAAAATGGTCCACATTCTAACAAGAAATTTCAGGTTTGATCCATAAAGAATTGGGTCAGCTTCGTGTCGGGGCGGCATGGAGTTGTAGCACAAATCAAAGTATACGATTTTGCCTAACATAGATTAGAGCTGCAAATGTGTAGTTTTCTTTTACGTTTAGTAATTTGTAAAGAAAAAGTATATTTTAATGAGTTTGCTAACGTACATTTTCTTGTTTTTAATCTGAATATGTTAGCAAATTACAGTGAATATATTCTGCGATAATTGTTTGTTATATTTTGTTAACGTATTCTAAATGAAAAACGTGGATGTTTGCTAGCAAACTCCAAACAGTTGTTTACGAATACTTGCCAACTTTTTAGTTGTAATATGTTAGAAATTATGACGTGTATGTATTTTAAGAATTTTAAATGTGTCAAAATTCTTCATTTTTTGGAATAAACTTGTGCAGTGTAAGAATTACTGTTTCATTGAATCAATGAACAGTTTGGAATGTGGGACATGCTTTGCATTAGGGGTAAGGCAGCTTCTTGTTCCCCTTGCGATTCCAAAATCCGACTTTGAACTTTGCTTTCGAGCTTACGGGTGATTATTTAATGTTTCAAAATTCTTCCTAAAATATTTGTTGGAGGTGAAATTAGGCTAAACATAGCAAGTCTCTTTTTGTTTTAACACGAAACTCTAATGATGGCTGTTATGGATTTTGATAGTTATGTGTAGGTAGGTTGGTAGGTATATTTGTTTTGGACTAGGCCCAATTTGTAGAGTTGGTAAGGCTAAATAATGAATTAGCTCAAATTCTTAGAAGTTTCATTAAAGTCATTGTTGTAGTAATCTAAAAATTTATTATATATTGTCGTTGCTTCAATAAAATCTTTACTCAGTTGTCAAAGTACTTATGTGTCCAGTTTTTTGCAGTGTTTTGGCCTTGTTGGAAAAGCTCACAGTTATAATGAGACCTCAGACAATCCGAAACAGTCATTTAATGTTATGAATATACTTATATGTATTGTACAACAATACATGTTATAAAGGATAAATCTACAAAACTTTTTTAACCACAATTCTTGTGATGTAATATTCATAAAAAGAAAATAAAAAATATACACATGATAAGTTGAAATAACTGAAATTGATCTATATAAATCATATGCTGTAATTAAGTTTAATTAATATATATATATATATATATATATATATATATATATATATATATATATATATATATATATATATATATATATATATATTATTATTT
>Ga0099825_1007479_pt1 | contig 13278 bp, 6 predicted proteins | sample SiratroredBW_FD_76838 | JGI IMG/M metagenome (GOLD analysis project Ga0099825, IMG submission 76838) | Root nodule microbial communities of legume samples collected from California, USA - Siratro red BW | ecosystem: Host-associated > Plants > Roots > Nodule | place: USA: California | collected... | reverse complement strand
CGTAATTTGACAAAAAAAAAAAAAAGAAAAAAAAAATCATGAGAGTACGTGTTATCAGTAGATTTGAAAATCCAACAGTATAGAGAATGTCTTTTTCACGGAAGATAAGTGGTCATCACAACTTAATTTTAGGTGTCAATATTGTAGAAAATAACTTTCAAACAAAGGTTTATCAATAGATATATAAAACCCATAAAAAAATGTATATATTTTACTAATAATATTATTTTAAAAATAAAGTTATTTAAAACTCAATATAATGTCTTTTATTGTTGCATTGAATTCTATTACTTTGCATAATTTTTATCTTTTATATAATTGTATTTTTAATCACATAGATTAAAGATATTGATAATACTCATCTAAACAAAAACGTGTTTTAAGTTTAAATAAAAATTTAATATTTATTTTCTCATAAAATAGAGTGTCATTCTAATTTACTAAAAATAAATAAACAAAATATTTAAAGAAAAAAAATATAAAAAGAAGATTTAAATAAGTTAACTGGATATAACTCGCTTTTTTAAAGACAATCGTGATCCAAGGCCCAAAGGTAACTGGAGTGCAGGCCCAGAACCCCATTTTCTTTGTGGGGGTATTTCTTTTCCCACATCCATACTTTCTTCCTTCATAGGTGTAAAAAAACTTCAAATTATTCATAAATTGAAAACATTTTAAATTGTAAAATTTGGAAATCCATTTTAAGTTATACAATTTAAATTTTAAAAATATATTTTAGATTGAATAACTTATAAATATATTATAAATTGTATAAGTTATAATATATTTATAGATTCTGGAAATATATTATGGATAAAATAATTCAGAAATTCAAAAATGTATTATATATTATAAAATTTGAATTATATTTCAAGATTATGTAATTTAGAAATCTATAAACATACCCTTAAATCTATAAATTCAGAAATATATTTTGGATTATACCATCTAAAATATATTTTCAAATTATGTAATCTAATTTTAAAATTTAAAACAGATTGTAAATTATATAATTTAGAACACATGTCTATATTTCACAATTTAAATTATAGATATTTTAGACATTTTCGACAAGCATGGAAGGGCATGGAGAAGCAATGAGGTTACAAACGTGATCCTGGAATGACATCCAACTCTACTTTCTTCGCAGGCCCAAAAGCAAGAAAAATGAAGGGCAAAAACTTTCTGCGGTCACCCCGTCAATAGTGACCTGCATCCCATTACGACACTGAAATGACAAAGCTATCCTATATTTGAGTGGTGGGAAAATTTGTATTCGGAAAAAACATTCCCTAATACAAAAGTTATATTTCGAAATAACTTTTTCGTAATACAAATTTTGTTTTCTGAATTTTTTTCCAGTAACTCATTCCACAGTTTCTATTTTTTATTACGAAATCATAATTCTGTAACCTATTTCCGAAATCCAATTTTCAGAAACATTTACTCTATTTTTACAAAACCTAACCAAAAAATTACTAAATAACTTATCTATACCATTTATATTGCCTTGAAAATGTTACCAACATTTCAATTATATCTCGCCACAACAAAATAATCATCACAAATGCTACAACGTACCCCAAATCCACCCCACTACCGAAAACCTACCTCTGCACCTCCTTCTTTTCAAATATAAAAGATGAGACTAGATTTGGAATTTAAAAAATTTGATAATGTGCAGGTAACTAGAGTGCAGGAAGTTTTTGCCAAAATGAAGCTCCACTTTCATCTGTTTCCTTTTTTTTTTGTCTACCCCTTTCCTCAAGACTTCTAAAGAATACTTGCTACTAAAAGAAAAGAAAAAAAAGACATAAAAGACTTTGTTCGGCAAAACATTCCCCATTTGAAAAACATTTTGTTAATAAAATACACTGAATGTGTGGGATATTAGCTGGAATTTTGTAAAAATAAAAATAAGTTGTTTTAATAAATCTAAAAGATTGTACTTATTATTAGCTTTTGAAAAGTATTATTTTCCTTTTAGTTTCATACACCGGGTTTGATTGAACATATTTTTTTATCAAAATTGTTTTTGTAAAAAAAAAAATAGTTCCTCTATAAATTAAAGTAGTTTATAGAAAAATAAAAAAAATAAAAAATTTAAAAGATTATATTAAAAACTTCTAGTGATCTATATATAAGTTAATTTTATTTTTTTTGGAAAAGTTCATTTAATTATTTTCCATTTTTTCTTCTAATATAAATAACATTTCTAAAAAAACATATACTCTCTTTTCTCATATAAAACTAATTTACTTTTTTCCAAACAAAATTAATTATATATGTCAAATTTACATTTGAACAATCTTATCCGAACAAAGATTAGTTCAAATTATAATAGATTAACGCAATAATCAAATACATACAATTATTAACATAATTTAATTATCAAAATTTCCTAAACTGATTGTATCACACACAAAAAAAATTACCCACTGTTCTATAAACTTAACGGGGCTTGTACAAAAGTATAAAGTATTTATTTCAAAATATAACCTACTTTAAGCTTAAACATATAAATTTATAGGATATTATTGATACATTTTTAGGTAAAAAATAAACTGTTTTTTATATTTAGAATTTGTTTAATTTACAATTTTAAGTATTTTTTTATTAGTAAATGATTGTGAGAGTCAAAATAAGAATTTAATACTAAGTCAAGTTTTTTTGGGGAAATTGATTAGGGAAAGATTGGACGTGAAGTACTAGGAGTAAAGTTTTGATTAAGTGAGAAAACAAAGCAAAAAGTGAGCAAATAAAGGCAAGTCCAATTTAACTTTGTAAGCTCAGTTTGGAAGAAAATCGAGAGTAAGGAAGTAGCAATGGTCCTCGATGCAACTAACATGTGTCCGACCCAGGTTGGGTCCAGTATTGAAATAGTAACAAAATCCACTGATACTAGGCGTAGCATTCTAAGTCGAGCGCGAACGTCAAAATTTGTATTTTATTTAATAAGCTTTTGGGGCTAGGGTTAGATATGTTTGATTTCTTGGCTAGAGTAAAGAATAAAAATCACTTATGAAGGCAATCTTAGGCTTCGTTTGGAGTAATCTTCTTATTCCATCATTCTTCTTGTAATGTTTCGGTTCCTCATGCCTATGAGGAGTTAAATCACTCATTGTTTGGCTTCCTAAACTCTAATGTAATCATATTTGGAATCATATTAAGTCTTATCATAAATGATTTTCTTTCAAATAATCAGTTTATTAATTCTATGCTTATGCTTGTGCGAATCCATAACTCGATCATTGATTCTTAAGAGTATTAAAAAATATCTTTTGAATCTATAACTGATTAATTTACCAGATGAAAGTTCGTGTTTATGAATAGAGTGTGATTCATTTGTTGTCGTTAAGATCTCTGTGTTTATGCAAGATTTATTTATATAATTGATCAAAGAATTGACGATTAATAAATAATCCCCAAGTCCACTGAGAAATCAGGTTTGAGTAATTTGGTGGATTAACATTGATTATTAAAAAGAAGATAAATTTTATAATACATGAGAGTGAAGATTATTGAAAATCATCATATTACTGTTAAACTTTTTTTGCCTTCAATTGTTTATAGAAACATAAAATATTATTTTAATTGAATTTAAATTTCTCCACATCTTATCAATTTAGGAATCTATTTCTAAATATGATATTATCATAATTGTTTGAATTGTTTTTTATATTACACAAATAATTTAGGTAGAACGATAATTTTATTACTTGCTACATTGTGATTGGTGCACTTGCCATCAATGCAAATTTTGCTAACAATATACTATATATAAACACAAACGAATATTTATAAAGAAATTTAAAATAATGTTTTTATTGTCCTCTAAATGTTTCTCCTGCACCTATCCCTATATCTACTTAAGTACATAGTACAATCATAGCAGGTCACCACACGAATAACACATACAAGCATAATATATTGAAAATTAAACTCTAACATAAGAAAATGTATATAGAAAGAATAACTTTATTAGCAATTGATAAACAATCCAACACAAACGTACCAAAAATCACGTAAATTCTATATGGATTTATACATAAAAAGATATTCAACAAATTGAATATTGACTAACATTTTTCAAAAGACCCATATTAAGTAAGTCTTATTAGAGACTAACATCTAATCTAAATCAGTACTTAAATTTGCAAGCGAACCTAGAATAATGGCTCAAGGTATGTTCATTAGAACCCAAGTTTGCACATCTATAATGTCACGATGTGTAAGAAATTCCCCTTCAGCTCCTTACCACCTATATCTTAGGTTATATGACTTAAATCATTAGTAAAATAAGGGGATCTCTTTTACAACATTAGTGTCAATACTTAATACACAAATCAAACAAAGATTCACATATCATCCCAAATTTGTCACCCTAAATTTATAAAATTCTCATCATTCTAAAAAAAACATTATCATACAATATGACTCATTTAAACAAAATCACAATTCAATCAAACATGCTCTACATTTATAAAAACATTCATATTCAATAAATCAAAGAAACTAGAAGGAAAATAATTTTTTTTTTATTTAGCTCGAGCAAAAATATTTTAGCTTGAACGAGAATTGACTAGCTTATGTGAAAATATTTTAGATAACATTGAAAATTTGAGTAAGAGGGTTAAGTTGTAGATCTATTTTCGCTTGAGTGAAAATATTTTAGTTTGAGCGAAAATATTTTAGCTTGCGTGAGATTTGGCTAGCTTGAGTGAAAATTTGTCCAAATTAGTGGTTGAGTTGTAGTGCCATCTTCACTTGAGCAAAAATATCAGAAAATCAACCTTTGTAGTTTGTAGCAGAACAAATCTATTTTTAAAGTTTTACTACACAAAACCAGTTTAACAAATACAACTATCAAATGCAATAATCTAATACCAAAATGATAACACATACAAATTCCATTCATTCACTATATAAATCTCATTTCAAATTCAAATATTACAAACGTGTTCAACAATACACAATCCTGCATAAAACTGAAGATAATGTGATCACATCACCTTCTCATGTAGATCATTTATCCTAATGTCCTATCAAAACATAATAGCTTCGCGTACCTACAATGTCTATCTTCAAAGCAAATTTTCAAATTCAAACATTAAAACTATTCAAAATCTAAGGACCTATAGCAAAATATTCAAACATAACAAAATTTTAGTATATATTTAACCAAGTTGAGAGAATAACTTTCCTCAACTGACCCTACCATGATTAATTACCGAAATATATAAAAAAGAAGAGAACAAATAATCTTTAGAATAAACAAGAACATACTCAACTGGTTTCTCAACTACTATGAAATATGATTGAATTTTGAAATAAATGAAATAAATAGATAAGAATCTAGACAGAAATTGAAGCTAGAGAAAATGAAGAAAAAAAAAAGAGAATTTAAGTGTGTGTAAAAAGGGAAAGAGAGTTTACACACATCTTATACCAAATAATGTGAAATAAAAAAAATAAGTTATGTGAAATGAAAAAAATAATTTCATTCAAATAATAGTATGTGTTTTGATTTGAATTTTATTCATTTTAGAAAAATCACTCTCAACTCAATTAAACATTCAAATTACTTCTATGCATTAGAAAGTGTAATTTTCCCGTTTAACACTACATCTTTAGATATCCAAACATAAAACCAATACTTAAAAACAAAGAAACTTTTTTTAATAATGAGTAATGAATAAGTAACATAATGTTTAAATGAGTTCGATTCATTATAGAATGGCTATCCTTTTTTCTCATCTCTTTGATTTTTCATATCGAAAGATTTCACAGTATTTTTTGCGTATTAATAGTGGGATTATCTTTTAAAAGTAAAATTATGTCAGTATTCTCTCTATTTGTTCTAAAACATACACACGTCTCTACAAATGACATTGTAATAAAATTCATATTAGTACTCTCTTAGTGTAAGACTCACAAACATTCTAGAAAGAGAAAAAAATCTTATTGCTCGAAACAATCATAATAAGGTATACAGTGATAGAGAACACAAAAGGATAAGTGATGAAGCAAATCACAGAATTTGCAATCAAGTTCCCTCGAGAGAGTGTTATTAAAGTGGAAGGGATCCAAATTGTATTATAAAAAATTCAAAACGGATACGTGATGAAACCATCAGACAACCCAATTATGTATGTAACAAGAAAACAAACTAATAATTTGACAAATTAGAGTCATTACAAGAAAAAAAGCAACCTTTTATATAGATTATTTTAAACATTTTATATAAAATTTATATTAACTACTACTATAACAAAATAACGAATACAATATATATAAGCTTATAAAGTGAGAGTTACAGAAATAGTGTGTAATAGTCGTGGTAAAAAAGCTTCACATGAATACACATACTGATACGTGAGTTGTTGTAACAAGTATGTGGATATATATGCATACTAAATCAAATTCTAAATAAAATCAATGTAACACGTGTGTCCGTTAATTACTAAAATATGAACAAATCATTTTTAATGATGATTTTATTCTAATATATATAGTACAGAGTCATTATTACTCATCTTTACAAAAGTTAATTTAAAAAAGCACACACATTATTATTATTTAAGATTTATTTGATGGATCTAATAAGAACAAATATATTTTTTCATTAGATCTTTACGAGATAAAATATCTAGGAACAAAGTTAACCTTGACGCTTAGTTGATTTACACTGTATTATGTTCATTTTTGTTATATGTTTTGATTTTTAAACTAACGTCGCTTCATAGTTATTTTTGTAACTAAATTAAAAATGTTAATTAGCTTAAAAAAAATCTCTTTAAAAAAGCAATATACTTGTTCGACCGTAAAACATACTACAAATGCAAGTAGTTGCTTAAAGCTTCTAAAAAAGTTCACAAAAAGTTTGCAAGTATATTTGACTTGATTTCCTCTTCTTCAGAAAATTTTCTGCTATCTTTTGCATCTATCTTGATCCCAATCAATCTTCTACAGACAATTATATTTCATTATTATTTTTTGACTGTGTAACTAAATTAAAATTATTTTAATTACCCTAACCATATAAATATTGTGTGCGTGTCTGTAAATTCAAAATTAGTTCAACAAATGATGATTTTTTTTTGAATATTAACAAAATTTAAAAGATTAAAATTAAACAATAAATAAGTTTTTTAAATGATTGCTAAACTTTAATTATAAATATTTATATGCTATATGATTTTTTAATCCTACAAAAAATATATTAGCGTATATTCATGTTTTATAAATTTTAGTTCTACATTTTTGTATTTATATATAACTATATAACTATATAACTATATATATATATATATATATATATACACACACACACATTAGTTTAACAAGATATCAATAACGGAAAATATTTTAAATAAAATTTTGTCATTATTGAGTTAAAAATCACGTTTCCATTATAAAATAAAAAAGTGAAGAAAACTATTTAAAAAAAATCTTGGGGATACTTTATTGTTATAATGCTTGCATAATCATTTTATTATTAATCTTATTTTATTTTGACCAATGATAATTATTAATCTTTAATTTTTTTTCTAGTAAAAATGTCACAAATAAATAAATACAGTTTATTTGTAATATAATTTCTTAAGTGTTTTGTAACTTTTATAGCTTTCATATTAATATGTGCAGAAATAATAAAGGTTTATAAACTCAGTTTAAAGATAAAAAGATGAAAAAAAAGTAAACTATAAAACAATTAAATTAATTAAATAATAATAAAAGGATGTATAACAAAAAGAGATAAAGTAAGTAAATTTAAGAAAAAAAAAGAGATAAAGTAAGTAAATTTAAGAAAAAAATGAAGTTTGAATTTGGGAAGTTTAGCAATATTTTGATTCACAATTTTTGGATAGAGTTCAGTTCACAATTTTTCTCATACAACAAATTATGCTTAGTTTTTAATGAATCAGTCAAGTTTCACTAGGTAAATTATTGTTGTGAAATATAAATGAGTATTTTTTTCAGATTTGTAGCCACTCATGACTAATCTTTATGAGAATTGTTTCAAACATAATCACTCCTAGTTAACTTGTCAACACTTAACTACTTTTGACTACAAGTATTATTTGGACTTATAATCACTCTTGGCTAACTCCTGCAAGTAGTCACTTCTGACTAAGACAAAGATTGTCAATGTGATCAACATATCACAAAGTTCGCTCATTAGAGAGGGATATTCGACGTTTATAAGGTTACACACCTCTTTCCCAGTTTGCAAATAATGACTCTTTTTCTTGTTCTTTTCTTCAAAGCATGTCTTTATATAAGCTTGAAGGAAATAGTCTACGTCTTTATATAAGCTTGAATGAAATAGTCTTTGCATTTCATTTTCTTGTCATTGAGTAACTTTGAACTCATTTTTGAATGCCTTTTTCTTTTTCTTTTATTGTCTATCAAGATTGAACGTTGAGAGACATTAAATGCACTTCATGAAGCATTAATTGCTCTTCTCTTCTTCACGCAACATTTTTGATAGTTGACAATAATTATCCTCCTAGGTAGCCTAAACCTTTTCACCAAACTATGGTAAAAGTGCACACTATATTGGGCATATAGTTGAGCTAACGTGGTTGTGTTAGGATAGTTGATGAACAATACAACTTTAACTTGAACTCCAAGAATCTTGATGTTGACTTGTCTTGAGTGTTGATCCTTTTGGCTACAGATGGTAAAGACATTCCCTACAACATAGAACTAAGCTTTGAGAATATTCTTTATGTTTTAGTTAGTTTAAAATATATTTGCACTTATCATATCATCTTCACCCACTCCTATTAGATGATTTGTATAGTGTTATATCGTATGTCATATGGAGAACTTGTTCTTGTAATAACCCTAAATGTAGTCACTTCAAGATTCATGCTTTGTTGATTTAAACACTTAGTCAAAATCATAAGGTTGTTGTAATTTTCTCTAACAATCTTGATGTTATCAAGTCTTCTACACTTATAGCAGATGACCTCGGAGTTGTCTTCATCCTTCTTTCTAGTGAAGCTTGTAGAAAATAGGTTTAGGCTGAGTTCAAGAGGAAGGGGGAGGGGGGTGAATTGAACTATTAAAATTTTCAAAAACTTTTCTCAAGATACTGGAAAGTGTTAAAGATTTGAATGAAAATTCTTTATCAATTTATTGATCAATGAATTTAAAATTACACAACAAAGATCAATATGTTCTAGAATAGATTCAAATATCTAGTTGATCAAACAATATCAGAAATAGAAGTGGAAGCAATCAATTGATTAAAAAGAGATATTGATAAAGAGAATTTAATCCAATAGATAAATAGTAAACACAGTAGACAACAAATCAGTCACTCAGTAAAATAGTTAAGATAAACTACTGAGATCAAGAAACAACAAATTGAATCAAGAAAGTTTGCTTTCTCAAATTTTATCAATCAAACTGTAATATCATAAACTATCAATACACCAATACAACCAAAAATAGTTTCAGTTAATTGGATGAAAGATATAACAGTTTCAGAAAGACACATTAATAACAGCAGAAAGAACAATCAATGAAGCTTGAAGAACAATTAATTGAATGTGCGATAATAGAAAAGAAAAATGTTCAAGAAGAGAGAAGAAAAGATAAAGAACACAAAGATTTATATTGGTTCACCCTTCCTCAAAGGCTACGTCCAGTCCTTTGCCAACTAGCAAAGAGTTCCACTAATCAAGATCTCCAAGATCAGTTTACAAGATACACAAACACTTGCAACCCGCAAGCAAACACTGCTCCCAGCAGCAAACAACCTACTGAACCCTACAGTAGCTGTCTAACCAATGCAAAACACTCTGCACTAAACCTGTTACAATTACAAACACCCTGTAATATATAACCCAACACTCATAGTACAAAGAAATGATCAAGAATATATCGGTTACAATAGTGATTCCACTCAACAGATAACAAAATGGATTCAGATCAGAGTAGAACACTTAGCTCTGGATCAAGATCACTGTTACACAAGATCAATTTAGTAGTAAAGCTCCAAAATCAGTTTTCTTGATGAAAATCAATTGCCAAAATGATCACAAGGTATAAACACACTTTTTCTCTCTCGAAAATTTCACTTCAATTTGCTCAGAATGATTTTTGTGTCTTACTGTTATGTGAAAAACATGTGCATGGTCATTATATAGAAAAACAGATTAGTTGACTGTTAAAACTTCAACTGATTGAGTCAATAGTCCAACCAATTAAATTATCCAGAAAATTCATCAGGTTCAGACTCTGAAAGTAGTTTACTTATTCCCTTTCTGAAATAGATTTTTAAAAACTAAATTGTTATTATTTAATCTTTTGAAAATATGATTAAACAAATTGATTTTGGAGCTTACTTCAAATTACCAATTATGTATATGATTTTGAACCACACACACACACACACACACACACTAAGTCTAGGACCAGCACTCCATCAAGCTCTATGAGTCTTCATGCACTGCATGTTGCCAGCAAGGATCCATTAAAGACTTCATTCTTGTGCAGGTTTCATCAAATCATATTCAACAAATCCTGGTGCTAACAAAGCTCTCTCTTTTTTTTTTGGAGAACATTTTGCTGTCTTGGACTTCTATTTTAAGCATATACTCAAACCTTTTAGACATAAGGGATATTTGCTCACCGGTTGAGTTTTCCTACTCAACCTTAGAAGTATCCTGTTCCTTCTCTAAAGCTTTAGTTTCCTTTTGTCTGATATGAGTTTCATTTGATGTAGACCTTTTTTAGATGATGTAGAGGTCTATTTTTGCTCGTGGTCTCGGAGATACGCCTCGTGTACTCTCAAGATTCCTAAAAGCTCATCCCACATAAGCTTTTTTCAGATCCCTTGCCTTTTGTAGATGATCTTCTTTGGTTCCCAAAACCCACTAGTAGAAAAAATGGCTTTTTACGTCGGTTCTAGAAGACATTATATGTCAGTTTTGGAACTGACATAGATGAAGGTGACATAGAAAGTCTTGGACATATAATGTCGTTTAAGCATTCAATGTAATATGTATGTCGGTTGAAAATAAAAACTGACATCATATACCCAACAAAATAATTGAATTACAACATAAAAGGTAGAAACTACGTCAGGTGGAGCTGAAATCGACGTAATAGAAGACTTTTTACGTTGCTTGTAGCTTACAATCGATGTAAAAAGTATTATATTACGTTAGTTGTAGCTTACAACCGATGTAAAAAGTCTTTTTTTTTTAAACAAAAAATTTAATAGGTCAATAAATCTCTAAAAATCGATACAAGAAAATACCACAAAAAATTTTAGAATTTTCTAGCAAGTATATATGATAGACGGAGGCCCAGGCAAGGCCTAATCATTAGAGATGTACTCAAACACCTTGAAGCCAGTTAAGAGTCAGAGGCACCTGTGCAGATCAAAATGATGATTATTCTGAGCTTTGAGGATCTTTTAATAAAATTGTAAAAATTAGAATAGGGAAATTTGATTTTTGTAAATAACCCTAGGTGCCTTAGGGTTTATAAAGGCACCTAGGTTAGGGTTTTAGAAGCATTTAGAAGTTATGCCATGTGGCGCCTTCTCATTGGAGGAGAATGAGGTGCTAGGGTTTGGGAGAAGCTTGCTTTACAAGCTAGGTTTCCCTAACCCTAGCTTCTCCTACACACTACTTAGGTAGCTTGCAACGCAAGCTAGGGTTTCTAACCCTAACTTCTCCTACACACTACTTAGGTAGCTTGCAAGGCAAGTTAGGGTTTCTAACCTTAGCTTCTTGTACACACTACTTTAGCTTGCTAGGGAAGTTATTAGCTCTTCTTTTTTCTATAAATAAGAGGTTTAGGAACCTCTCTTGTAAGCTTTATTTTGAGTAATGATAAGCTGCTAAATTTTCAACACATTGCCTCAAGTTTCACATTGAGTTTCTTCTCTTAGAAGCTAGGAACTCTCTCTCTTGAAGGTTGGCCCAACCTCCTTCAAGGCTTTCGCCATCTACTTCACCATCAACCTCCTTGCACGCTTCCTTCCTTGCATTTCCATGGCTTCCACATCATGAGGAGTTTCATCCATTTATTCTATTCGGTGCTTCAAGGTTTCATCATGCTTAACTTTCATTGAAGCTTGCGCAAGAAGCCAAGGCACCTAGGAGCCCCTCTATCAATATATATGAGAAATAAAAGGCTACAATATAAAAAAAATGGGTGAAAAATAACAAAAATATAAAAAAGTAATCGTAAACGATGAAATTTGAAATTTCCAAAGGCCCAATCCCCTTATGGTATTGGTCAAGGACTTCGTTACCCAATTATTGAACCTTTCATTTTCGCAGCGTCTCAATCCAAACTCTCTATCAAAAGTTATGTCCATTTGATGTTTTTTTGTCCTAAATTTTTGAAACCCTAAATCTATGATAAATTTATAAAATGTAAGAACTCTACCATCAAATATACACTAGATCAAGTTTTTTGATAAAAAATTTAGGTCAGAAATAAATTTCTAACTTTTTAATAAATTTTATAATATTGCTAATCTACTAAAGATAATAGACAACCAGCGAGCTTGCACACGCCAAACAAATGTGAAAGAAGCCGAAAATGGAGCCAAACGAACCATGTTGAGAACCTAAAGGATTCAACATTTGATGAAGCCAAGCATTTGGACAAAGGCAAAGCAAAATCATGGAAGCTCAAGATAGAGTATTAGGCCTTGTCTTAGAGGGTGTGAGTGAGAGTGATTGAAAATGAAGATACATTTGTGCAAAGCTTAGAGCGTTTTGAAAAACTAAGTTTTGAAAATCTAGTTTCCAGCCGAAAATAAATCGATTTCAGGAAATTGAAATTGACTTATTCAAGGTCCGCACCAAAAATGTCAAACTATTTTTAAAAGCAATTTTGGGCTTTTATGTTTTTAAAATACCCAGACCTTCTTTTAGATTGTTTCATTGTAAATTTTGATTCAATTTTGTTAGCACCAGTAGGCTATTGTGATGATTTGATGAAGCCAACCAAGTGAAGATGTTCAAGACCTTATAATCATATGTGGAATGCATGAAGATTTCATGAAGATTAAAGACTTGGTCTAGAACTTAGGAATGTGTGTTGTGGGGTAAGTTTGAGGTCTAATTAGTGATGCATGCAATCTTAATCAATGATAAGCTCCACAAGTATTTTCTAAATTAACAAAAGTTTTGAGAAATCATTAAAATCAAAACTTGCGTTTTGAACAACTATTTTAACTAACTGGAGAAAAACAGTCGACTATTTGAAAAATCAATCGACTGAATTTTAAATGACAGT
>Ga0099825_1007478_pt1 | contig 13279 bp, 7 predicted proteins | sample SiratroredBW_FD_76838 | JGI IMG/M metagenome (GOLD analysis project Ga0099825, IMG submission 76838) | Root nodule microbial communities of legume samples collected from California, USA - Siratro red BW | ecosystem: Host-associated > Plants > Roots > Nodule | place: USA: California | collected... | reverse complement strand
TTTTGTTTATTTTTTTAATCTCTGAATAAAAAAATTTTATTTTTTTAAATTTTATTTACTTTTTTTTAAAAAAAAAAAATACCCCTGGCCCGATAAAAAAAAAAAAAAAAAAAAAAAACATATATCATTTGATGAATATTCCTATAGTGCATAATATATACGAGCAAAGTGAAATACAAAAAATCCTAAAACTCGAATTACATAAGAAAGCTAGTTGAATCCTTCAACGAAAGTATCATTGTGTGAGTCACTTGTAAAGAATTAAAGATCTAAAGTGTTAAAAATCTATAAGGTGTTTTTCAATCCTTCATTCTTTGTACTTTAGAATTTCAAATTAAAAGAAATTGCAACAAGAGTTGAAATTTGAAATTTACATAGAAAAATGTCTAGTGAAGAAAGCTTGTGCAAAAAAGATAAAGTAGTTATAATATATATGTTGATGGTGATATATACCTAAGCACTGATTTAGTTACTAAGTGATAGTTACATTCTTTTAAAAGACAAAAGATCTATAAGGTTTGCACAAATAATTAAAATAAAAATTGGCATAAGGGAGATTATCTTGTGATGCTCCCACAATGTGAATTTTATTGTTCTAAACTTTTGAGTAGATATGTCGATAGGATAAGAGACATTTAATTTAAGATTTTAGTTTTCATACATATAATAAAATATCATAAAAAGTATTCACTAGTAGAAAAAACATATTCCACGACAAACATCATCGCGGTTAAGATGGAACCGCAATTAAAAACAACGCGGTGACATTTTTGAAATTAAGTATAATTATACCAGTGCGGTTGACGCGAGAACCGCAATGGTAAGACACAAATATTTTAAAATTAAAAACTGCAGGGAGATACCAACGCAGTTCTGGAAACAACCGCGTTGGTATCTGCAAAATAATTTTGAAATTATTTTGCAGGAGGATACGAACACGGTTCCCAGTAACAACTGCGTTCGTATCTCCTTTTTAGAGATTTTTGCGCGTTTTCCTTCTCGCTTTCGTCTTTCTCTCTTTTTCACGAGCAGTGTCATTCCTCTCTCGGTCTCGCCATTTCATTTTTCCTCTCTCGGTCTCGCCATTTCATTCTTCCTCTCTCGGTTTTGCCATTTCATTCTTCCTCTCTCGATCTCACTATTGCATTCTTCCTCGTGGTCTTGCTTGGGCCATTTCGCCATTCCTCGTGGTCTCGCCATTTCGTCCGCCTCCACCACCACTAAGAAGGTCTGCTTCCGCACCCGCCACCACCACCACCACTCAGGTCTCTCTTTCTTTCTGCCTCATTCTTCTACTCCAAACTTCTTACTCCTTATTTTTAGTATTGCTTTACACAAACCCATTGTTAATATTGCTAAGCATGAACCAATCTTATAGTCAAATGCATTTGTTGTTAATATTGTTTTACACACTCCATGATTAACTTTCAACGTTTTCTGCAGCAAGTATTGAATACCTTGATTTTTAGCCATTTTTGTTTAAAGTTTGGCATTTTGGGTGGCATAGAGTTTTCATCCGAGAAAGAGTGTTGGAAAGTCTTAAGTAAGGTTAGTGACCCTTAAATGCACTTATTTCTTCTATTTGGTGACCTTTAAAATGCGCTTATTTCTTCTGTTTTCAAGGTCCAGAGCCATTCCTTCTCAACTTGGATTTTTCGTTTTGGTGTGTATATTAGATTAACTAAATATGTTGTATTATCATGAAACTAGTACCTATACAAATGTATCATAATTTTCTGCACTTATTCAATTTTCTCTGTTTTGAGGTATCCGCCATAGTTGTCCACATGCTTCTCAAGTTTGTTGCCATTGTATCGTGGTGTTGCTGCTATTGGCTCTACTTTTCAGGTTCGTCTATTCCTTTTGTCAAATTCTCAATGCTTCTATTTAATTAACTTACTAGGATGATGTTAGAGAGACTAGAGTATATCATTAGGATTGTATCGTGTTTATCATGACGTGTTAGTATTGAGTCCGGGGATGTTCGATCCCTGACGTTTTATGTTTTCTGTAATATTATGTTTATCATGACATGTTGGTATTGAGTTTGGGGATGTTCGATCCCCGACATTTTATGTTTTTTGTAATATTTATGTTTATCATGACGTGTTGGTATTGAGTCTGGGGATGTTCGATCCCCGACATTTTATGTTCTTTGAAATATTTATGCTTATCATCACGTGTTGGTATTGAGTCCGGGGATGTTCGATCACCAACAATTTTAGGTTTCATTTGTGTCTTGTTTAATATGTATGATGTCTTTTTTGCATACGTAGTCATGGATCGAAGTTGGATAACTGCAAGTCGAATCAGTGATAAGTATGAGAACAGTGTTGAAGAGTTTTTACATTTGCTAAGAAGAATGGAATAGGAGTAAATAAAAAATATTATTGTCCGTATGTGAATTGTGTAAATGTGATAGGACAAGATATTGAGTTGATACGAGAGCATGTTCTGTGTGATGGTATGTTATACTTTCCATCGCGGTTGTACAACCGCGTTGGTATCTTCAGTACTTTTTATCGCGGTTTCGCAACCGCGCTTGTAAGCCTTATGCAAACGCGATTAAATGTATTTTTTCTACTAGTGATTCCTTTAAACGAAAAGACAAATTGAGCATTAGGGGTTGGTGAGGAAGATGTAAACATATTCTTTAAGTGCCTGTCGACAGACATATGGTATTAATCTTTCACGTAGTTAAGGTTGACTGTTGTTGGTGGGAATCATAGGAGAAACTTTGTTTGAAAATCAATTATTGATAAAATCAAGTCAAAACTCTCTAGGTTGAATGGTAGATTATTATCTATTGTAGGTCGAGTTTGATCAAGTTTGTGATTAATGCGATGCCACTATTCTATCATTCTTTTTCCAAAGATACTAGTGTTGGTAAATAACAGTAGTACAAAAAACGCATTTTACGTTAGGATAATGCCAATTAAAACAGAACCGATATAAACAAGAACACAATGACATTTTTGTAAATATTTGAAGAGATATTACGTCGGTTAACTCAAACACGACGTAATACATCATATTTTACGTCGGTTGTCACTCATAACCGACGTAGAAAAGACTGAAAAAAGTAAAAATTCAAAATTAAAAATTCAACATTTGAAAACTTTGTAATGGCGCTGAAGATACTATGTTAGTTTGAAGGTGCCAACTGACGTAGTATGTAGCCCATATTATGTCGGTTGGAACTTTGTAACCGACGTAATATCCTCCTCTTGGCGCGCGAGTAAATTTTGAAAAAAAATTAGTAAAATGTAGTCATATACTACACCAGTTATCCCAACGGACGTAGTATATCTGTCAAGATAAAATTAGGGATTTCAAGATATTAACTCTTGGGTATCACTTTTCTCTTACATTTTCTTCTCCTTCACCTCCTCATTTTCCTTCTCCTTCACCTTCTAAGTCTCACTGCCTCCTCCTGAGCCTCGCTGCCTTCTCCTCTCAACCTTCGCGTGGTGCTTCTTTTTCTCTCACTAGTTTTCATTTGTATTTTGTGTGGTGTCCCTCTCTCTTCTCACTGGTTTTCATTTGTATCTTTATTGTTCATTGGTTTTGGTAGGGTTTGTTTGACTCCATTTTCAGCTTCTTCCACATTCGTTTGGTGTGTGCAAGCTTCTTGGTTGTCTCAGTTGAATGCATGGTTTGACACTTCTTTCTTCTCTTTGCAAGAGGTTAGCAATTTTGTAAAATTCATTAAAAATAGTTAGAAATTTATTTTTGACCCACATTTTTTAATAGCATCTTGATTAGTATATATTTGACTGTAGAGTTCTTACATTGTATAGGTTTATCATAGATTTAGGGTTTACAAAATTTAAGATAGAAAAACGTCAAACGACCATAACTTTTGATAAAGAGCTTGGATTAAGAAGCTCCAAAAATGAAAGTTGCTCGAAATGAGGTAACAAATTCACTGGCCAAAGACCAAAGGCGGTTGGGCCTCCGAAAATTCCAAAATTCCATCATTTAGGGTTTCTTTTTTATTTTTTTGTTATTTTCACCTATTTTTTTAGATTGTATCCTTTTATTTTATTTCACATATCTATACTTGCTACAAAATTCTAAAATTTTGTGTGGTATTTTCTTGTGGTGGTTAGATATTTATCAACCCATTATTTTTTTTAAAAATCCTCTTTTACGTCGGTTGTAAGCTATAACCGACATAATAGAGGATTTTTTAAATCAGTTGTAGCTTACAATTGACGTAAAAAGTCTTCTATTACGTCGGTTGTCTACCTCTTACACTGTAATTCAGTTATTTTAGTTGGGTATATGATGTCGGTTTTTATTTTTAACCCACGTAGTGGCATACATATGACGTTGGTTGCATAATTGACATTATATATCTAAGACATTATACGTCGCCTACATCTACGTTGATTCCATAACTGATGTAGAATGTCTTCCATAACTGATGTAGAAGGCCATTTTTCTACTAGTGCAAATTAAGAAAATACAAGCTAAATTCCTTTGGATAAGAGCTATGAGGGAAGGAAAATTGCATTGGTGGTCTAGGAGAAAGTTTGTACACCAAAGGAAGTTGGAGGGTTGGGCATTAAAGATGTTGGTAGTTTTAATGTAACTTTGTTAGCTAAGTGAAAATGGAGGATCGGGACATAGGAATATGGATTATGGAGGGAGCTAATACATTTAAGGTATGGCTTGTGGAGTGATATGAATATTAGTATGTTAGAACATAAACATTCTAGGTGGTGGCATGATCTATGTAATTTATGTGATGTTGGAAACCACCCAAACTGGTTTGATAGTAGAATAAAATGGACCTTAGGGGATGGGAAAAGTGTGAGGTTTTGGGATGATAGGTGAGATGGAGATCAATTGTTAAAAGATAAATTTCCTAGATTATATTCTATATCATAGTGTAATGTTGGGGAATGGGTGAATGATGAAAGTAAAGAAATATACAGTTGGAACTTAATTTGGAGAAGAGAGAGATTTGTCTGGGAGAAGGAATTAGAATAGCAGCTGATCAACCTTATTTCAACTATCCAATGGAAAAGGGGCTATAGGGATGGGTGGGTATGGGTGGAGGATGATCTACAGGTGTACACAACAAGATCTGGATATAAAATACTGAGAAATTGTGGAACAAGTTAGACACAAATATTTTCCAGTAGTTGTTGTGCACGAAAGTCGCTTCGTCTGCACAAGTTTGTGTGTGGAGGGCATTGCTTGACAAACTTCCAACTAGAGTTAATTTAGTAAGAAGAGGGGTGACAATAACTAATAGTAGGTGCCCTTTGTGTAATTGTCAAGAGGAAACACTCCAACATTTATTTATTTACTGTAAAATTGTGCAGAAAGTGTGGGATTGTTGTGATAGATGGGTAGGAAACACTACCATTTGGCATAATTTTATCTCTACTCATTTTCACAATTTCTATTTGATGAGCCTCGATAGGAATTCAAACTCTATCGGCAAAGGGATGTGGGTGACAATAATTTGAAAAAATTGGAATCATAGAAACAATAGTTTAAAAACGGGGTAGTGTATGTTGAGGAAATTTTCTGTTTAGCCCAGCTTAAAGGTTGGTCCTGGCTAAGACATAAGGTGTCTAAGGTCATTTTCAATTTCTCTAGTTGACATTTATGCCCAATCCAATGTTTGGAAACTTTATCTCTATTAGGGAGATAGATCTAGTACAAGTTTTAGAGTTTTAAGTGCATTGGTGACGATAGTAGATACAAAGATGTCAGCAGAATTGAATCAGGAGCTAGGCTATTTATTGGGAGGTGGGGATTAGATCAGAGCTAATGTATAGAGGAATAATGGGAAAAATTGTTAGGTTTGGTTAATTACAAATGTAGTGGGTACAAAATGAAGCTATCAGTAGCAGAAGTCAGGATAGGGTGTGGTCTTGTGTTGCAGGTTTATGATGATCTGAACATTGAAGATCTGAACTCTATAATCAGAAATGGAAATGATATACAGAAGAAGCTGTCTGTCATGTGAAACCTAGAGAAGGCTCTGCTGAGTCCTAGGAAGATATTTATAACATTAGTAACGGAAAATTCATCATTTCTAATCTTGTGGAAGGAGCTTGTTACTGTAGAGAGGAGGATGTAAACTGAGATCCGTTTCTACCTTTGTATGGAATGTAAATGAGGGTCTTTAGGATAGGCTACGATTTGTGGCACAAGACTAAAAAGATGGTTAGGAGGAGAGTTTGATCTTGTTTATTCTAAGCTGTAATATCTTTTTTTATTAGAGTTGAAACATCTGGAAAATGTTTCTATCAATATCATTCTTTGTTACTAAAAAAAATGTAAAGTATTCCTTTAAGGTTATTTTTTTTTTACAATTAATAACAAAATCCTTTTTACCATTTTTAATTAAATGACACGATAAAAGATCACATTGTCAAGTTAGTGACATAAGGTCTATTCACAGAAAAATTCTCAACAAACAATTTAGAAGAAAAATGTAATTAACTTATCTATAAGTTAAAATTGCCTTACATATAAATTAATTTGTAAAAGTTTTCATATAAGTTTTTCACTAATTCATACATAAAACGTGAAATTTTAAACTATGTTGATTGTGACTATTATATATTTTCAAATGAAAATAAACAACGGACACCAGTTTTTATCAATCATCTAGTTAGATAATGGAAGAGAGAAAATATAGATATGATAAGTTTATCTATCAAGAAAGAATGATAAAAGATATTAAATAAAATGTTTTCTATAGATTCAAAGGGAAAAGAATGAGAATAAATTAGAAATAATGATTGTAAACTCGATATCATAATATTGTAGAAAATATCATATTAATTATGAGTATACCTCCTTTTTCTCTGATTGATCTCCAAATCGCCATAATTATGCCCACTATTATTATAGAGACAACAATTGATGCTATAGTTGCAACTAATGGAACAATATTCTTCTTTTTGCATGATCCTATGTGACAGATACCAGTATTCCCATCCAAACTGGAATAATTTATGCAAGCATCAGTTATAAAGTAATATAATAAATGCGAAGAAATAATTTTTATTTAATCAGACAACATAAGTTCTTCTTAACGTTTTAAGAACTACAAATCCCATATTTTCATAAAGATAATCTTATTTTAAGAACTAAAAACCAGCATTATTTTATTTATGTGAACTAAAATAATCTAATTTTGTCGATTGAGTAGTGTGTGAATCTTTATAAACCTTTTAAACATCTAGTTACAAAATTATATGTAGATATAGGTTATGAGCAAACCTCAGTTGCAAATAATTACTCTTTGACTTCGCTATGAGAGCATCAGGAATGGAACCTCTGAGACTATTCCTGGACAAATTACTGCAAAGATATAGACAAATTTATTCACGATCCATTTCTAGAAGAAAAACAACGAGATTATTTCAATTAAAATTATATTATACATAAATTAATTTGCAAAATTCCTTTCATGTAACTTTTATAAATTTTTCTTTTACATTTATATATAACCTAATTTTAATTTATAAAAGTATTTATTTTATTTTTTTCTTTTAATTTTTTTTATAAATAAGTTGGTCAACAAGCAGAAGCATGGGAACTTTTTTGAAAGTTTTGTCAATACTCAACAACTTACATTATCTTCAAGTGTGATAATTTGGCAAAGAATTCTGGCACCTCTCCCACCAATTGATTGTTTGACAGATCCCTGCAACGTATAGCAGTAATTATTGATTGGTTTTTATAATTTAACCTTCCTGTATAATTGTCCTACAAAAGGAGAAGTATTGATATTGGAATACTAAATTCAAGAAAAGGAACTTACAAAATCTCTAAATTTGCAAGGTTGGAGAAAGACACATCTATGTCGCCTGATAATTTACTTGAGCTCAAGTTTCTGCTTAAATTATGAATATATGTTTGTCATCCCCATAAAAACAAGAATAGAAAGAGGCAAATGAAGCATATTACATAACATTATTATTATTATTACTTGATGTGGTTATGAGAAAATCATGTCACTGATCGAGCAAAAATAAGTAGACAAGGGAGGTTTAAAGAATTTAGATAGTAATAAAGATTTTCACTATCACTTATAAAAAAATAAAAATAAAAATAAAATTAATTTCTCCCAGAAATTAAAATTAGTCTATGATTAGGGAAAACATATTTTTACAGGTTAAAATAAAGTTTTAGAGAAATCAAAATCCAAGAGTTTGTCACGCATAAATTAATTTTAATTTATAAAAAATGTATTCATTCTTCTATTTTTTTTTATAATACTTATAGAGGAGCTTCTTCAAAACAAAATCTTGATTTGTAAAGATATACATTTTGTCACTCAATGCACTTCATCATTAAAATATTACTTACACTGAGATGATTCTTGGAGGATTCCCAGAATTGCAAGTCAGACCATCCCATGTAAAACCTGTTGGTCCGCATGGGTCTCCTTGCCACTTGATTCTGGAGATCTTATAGATATCTTTGATGCGTTTAATTGCATCAACTAATATGAATTTTCAAGAATTATCAAATTATGATAATGAACTCTGTAATAAAACACAATTCCAAATATATAGACAAAAACGTTATTTTATTTTATTTTATTTTGCAGGATAGAAGGATTTTGGTGAACCAACGTGATAGTTGGCCATACAAACAATGGAAACAAACATGTGCAAACAAAAGAAAAAATCAACAATTTAGATTTGTCAATAACAATAACAAATTTTCCGCACTTGGAAGGATTTTATCATTTGCTAACTTCAATTTTTGATTAATTAGTATATTGTTAGTACAAAAACTTCCTAAAGAGTAACATGAGTATTTTCAACATCAGTAGTGTTTGCGAAATAATGTGCAAAATCCCATCAATTTTTTGATGATACTTTGAATAATAGATGTGAATGGAATGGCTATATGTTTAATCCTTCGTCATTGTAGAATACGAGAAGAAATAAAGGAGAGAAATAGATTTCATGTTTAAAGGAGAGAAATAGATTTCATGTTTTTAAGGTTCTGCACTTCTTCTATGGGTTGCATGTTTTTTTATTTATTTATTTATGATTTGCTAAAAAGAGGTATGGAAGTAAGGTGTAGAAAGTGTATTATTAGTGAAGAAATAGAAGAAAAATGACTTGATTTATCGTGAGATATGTGTGCTTGGTCGATATGGTTACAATCTTTTCTATCAAACTCAAGAAGAAAACATTTAATGCAATTTTTTACTCTACATCTCAATCAAAAGTGTGACACGATATGGGTGATAGTGTGAATTGCACTGATAGGTGGTATTTGTAGTCCCAGAAATTAAAACATCTCTGGAAATAATATTGTAGATGAAGAGAAAATATTTAATAGACCCTAAAAAAGATTGGGTGTGGATCAATCATCGTACACTAAAGACATAGTTCTCTTTTTTTCATATGGTACACCAAGAGCTTGAATCCAAATCTGAGTTTGAAACAGTCATAATGCCAACTCTGGTAACTAGGTCTAAAGTATACCACAATGAGAAAAGGGAATGGGAAGGGGGATTGGGTGAAAATTCAATTTATAATAGGTAGTTTATGTTATCATTAAACTCAAATATAATCAATTATATTTTAGGGTAGGAATTTGGATGGTCAATAATTAATACCTTTAATTGTGTGTATTTAGTGTTAATTATAATGTTAATTAATTTGAAGAGTATATTATGATATTATATAGTGTATTTCTCTTGTTATGAAAAATAAAAGAGCATAGAGCATGAGAGTAGAGGTATATCCATCAAACCAAAAGTCTATTGTACTCTCACTTTTTCTCTCTTTTCAAGAAGAAAAATAAAATATGTGTTGTCCTCTGTTATCAAATTGGGTATCAGAGATATGACGAGTGTGACCAATACTTTGTCCTTATCACGACCCACAAAGATGACAAATTATGATAATTGGAGCATTTAAATGAAAGTCCTTCTTAGATCTCACGATGCTTGAAAGGTGGTGCAATAAGGTTTTGAAGAACTAAAAATATCACGGAATATTTTGCGATCCAAAATAAAAGGTTGAAATAGACACGATCAAAAAATAAGGTAGCTTTGTACATGTTGTATAGAGTTGTTCATGAGTCAATTTTTCAGAAGATTGTTGATGTATCAACTTCGAAGGAAGCGTGGGACATCTTGGAAAAAGGGTGTCAAGCGAGTTAAGCAGATGCGTCTTCAAACTCTACAGGATGAGTTGGAAGCCATGAGGATTAAGGATTCATAAGATGTATCTAGCTACATTACTCGTATGCAAATAATAGTCAATCAACTCAAACACAATAGAGAAACCCGCATGGATGCAAGATTGTGGAGAAAATTTTTCAATCATTTGACTGATGACTTTGAAAATGTTGTATGTGCAATCGAGGAGTCAAGAAATTTAGAAAAAATGTCCATTGATAATCTCAAGGGTTCTCTTGAAGCACATGAATAACGGAAGAAGAAAAAGAAACAAAAAGTCCTGGAGGAAGCCTTATAAACAAAAATGACCATCAATGAAGACAAAGTGTTGTATGCGCAACACAACCAAGGAAGAGGATGAGGATGCGGAGGTCTCGGTTATGGTCATAGCAGAAACCGTGGTAGTATAAATAACAATGAAGAGAAAGGACAAAGGAACAAGCAAAATTGGTGTGGAAGAGGCTACGATCATGGAAGATATGATCGTTTTAATAATCCAAATGTTAAATATTACAATTGTGAAAAATATGGCATGAGGCAAAGGATTTCTATGTTAAGAAGAAAGTGGAAGAAAATGAAAATTTAGAGGAAGAGGAACAAAAGATGAAGGGATCCTCATGATGACCAATTAAGACATCACTCTCGATAGTGACATGGTGACCACATCTAGTCATTGGTGCTAGCAATCACATGTGTAGGCACAAACATCTCTTTCTTGATATACAAGAGATAAAAGATGAACAAAAGATGAAGGGATCCTCATGATAACTAATCAAGGCATCACTCTCGGTAGTGACATGGTGACCACATCTAAACACTAGTGCTAGCAATCATATGTGTGGGCACAAACATCTCTTTCTTGATATATAAGAGATAAAAGATGGACATGTGTCTTTTAGAGACTCAACGAAGGTTTCAATAAAAAGTAGAGGAAAAATATGTTTCTCCCAAAAGAATGGAAAAACAGGTACTATGGAGGAAGTCTATTATGTACCTAACTTGAAAAATAATATTCTTAGTATATGACAATTACTAGAGAAAGGATGTTTAATTTTCATAAAAGATTGATCGGATGTGGTACTTAAAGGGCAAAAATGGTCGAGTGCTTGCATATGTGGAGATGACAAAGAATTGGATGTTCAAACTCAATCTAAAGATAAAAGGCCCTTTCTCGTAGGCTTGAAGGCAAAGTTAAGGATGTAGATGAAATTCTTAAAACATCCAAAGCATTAGAAGCTCATATGCTACAGATAGAAGTCACAAAGAATGAAGCACAATTAAGGAAGTTATTGGTAGATTAGTAATCTAGGGTGGAAGAATTATGAATTTGAACCTATGACCATAAAAGCAGAGCCAATTAAGGAAGTTATTGGTAGGTTTACACATACAATAAATCTATCTACACCTGATTTGTCGTCGAGCATGTCTGCTACAACATCAAGAAATAAGGTAGAGATTCAAAGAGAACTTTTATTTAGGTGCAAGGGAAAGATAGAAGATGTTAGTGAAATTTTAAAGCAAACCAAAACTTTAGAAGCCCAACCAAAGGATATCGGGAACCAGAAAAAGGAGTTGTCACTTAATGTCTAAGGATAAAGAGTCTCTCCAGTTTGAATCACTTAATTTCTAAGGCATAAAAATTTGAGAGTGGCTATTGAAATTAATAATGATTTAGCTTCATGTGTGGTTTGGTAAAACAATAAGCATTCATTGACTACAAAGAACATACGTGAAGTGAAAATCTTTCGAAATATGAAAGTGAAAAAAATAGTCATGATTTCTCAACTGGTCGCTCTATGAATATGATATATTTACTTAGTTCCGATAACAACAATACAATTTTGTAACTTCCTTAAAGAAGATTATTGGAAGAAAGGATAATGAAGGTTTGAGTTTAAGGGAAGAATTTGTCAGCATTAAACTCAAAATACAATCAGTTTTGTTTAAGGGTGTGCATTTCTGTTTAGCAGGAATCTAGATGGTTAATAATTAATACCTTTAATTTTGTGTTTAATGTTAATTATAATATGGGTAGAAAGATGAATTTAAAGAGTCTAATCTCATATTTTATATTGTACTCCTCATTTTATGAAAAACTAGAATAAAAGAGCAATAAAGCATAAAAGTAGAGGTATATCCATCAGAACAAAAATCTAATGCTCTAACTTTTTCTCTCTCTTCAAAAAGAAAATTAAAATTTTATTTATCTTCTGTTATCAATTTGAATGTCATTTCTGGCCCACATCAATGTTAAGGCAATTTAAAAAGGAAAGCGATTTAAGTGTTTTTTTGTGGTTTATGAAAGGAAAGCGGTACCACTATCCTTCCAAGTATGAGAGCTTTCATGTACTGTGTATTTTTATGGTTCAATTTTTTTCTTAGTTTCTCTTGTTTGCAATAGCTCTTGTTTGCAATAGTTAGATTCATCTTTGTGGGTTATTATATGCATAGGACCTTTTAGATGTTTGTTTTTTCTTGTTACAATGTGTACTCTTATTATAGGATTGAAACATCTCTCAAGTGTTTTTTATTTTTTTTATTTTTTTATTGTTGATAAGAAAAAGAAGGACAGTGATTTAGTGTAGTTTCGAATTGGGAGTGATAAGACAAAGGAGAAAAAATTGTTTGTGCAAGATGTAAGAAAGAAGGTGATATAGGGTCAATATAATTTAAAATTTTCTGTGTAATGTTTATTATGTATTTTAAGTGGTTGAATGGTCACATATTACAAGAAAGTAGATCATTCATATTCTTATGGTGGAAAATAGAGGGTTTTATGTAATTTGGCCTATAAGAAGGATGTACTTGAAATACAATCAAGGCATATGAATTTTGAAAGAAAATCGATTTTTTTTAGCAAAAACTTTATGGTGTTCTGAGTTATAAGAACTCAAATCTAATCTTATCAGAATACCATATAACGATTAATCCATGACTTATCACTCACATTTCTTTTTTTTTTTTTTTTTTTAAAAAAAAAAAATTTTATATAATTATTTTTTTTAAATTAATGTTAAGCATAGAGCAATCATATAAAATTTATTAAAATGAAAAAAAAAACAAGATAATGAGGAGTTAGACCAAATTCATAGAAAG